>MDSV01020480.1_pt1 | contig 15037 bp, 16 predicted proteins | sample 810851 | NCBI WGS metagenome assembly MDSV01 (sample SAMN05326640, study PRJNA326480) | marine metagenome | isolation source: seawater | place: Atlantic Ocean: North East | collected 2012
TTTTCTCATAAACAAGTATTCTGCCCATTCATCATCACTTAATTCTGCAGGTTGTTTTGGTCTTACTATGTGTGCTTCACCACCAGCCTTAAATTCTTGCTGATCTCTTTCACCACAGTACGGACAGTTAATTGTAAACATTAATGAGCAACCGCTGCTGCACCATGTTCATCAACAAGGTCACCACTTATAAATCTATTTAAATTAAATGCAGCATTAAGCTTATGTGGTTCGTCATTTGCAATTGTATAAGCAAATAAATCTCCTGAACCAGGAGTCGCTTTAAATCCACCTGTACCCCATCCACAATTAAAATATAATCCTTTAATAGAAGTTTTACTTAAGATTGGACTTGCATCTGGACATATATCTACAATTCCTCCCCATTGTCTTAGCATTTTCATTCTACTGAAAATTGGGTAGAGTTCCAAAATAGCATTCACTGTTCCCTCTACAATTTGATGACTTCCTTTTTGAGAATAAGAAACATAATCATCTGTACCTGCTCCTATAACTAGCTCTCCCTTATCTGATTGACTAATATAAGCATGTACAGCATTCGACATAACCACTGTATCTATTATTGGTTTAATTGGTTCTGATACCAATGCTTGAAGAGGTTTGCTTTCTAAAGGTAATCTTATACCAGCCATGTTAGCTATAACGCTTGAATGTCCTGCTGCAACAACTCCAATTTTTTTTGCTTCAATAAATCCTTTAGTGGTTTCAAGACCTTCAATTTGGTCTTTGTTTCTTTTGATACCTTTAACTTCACAATTTTGAATAATATCAACACCCATTTCATCAGCACCCCTTGCATAACCCCAAGCAACAGCATCATGACGAGCTGTTCCAGCTCTTCTTTGTAAAGTTCCACCTAATACTGGATATCTTATATTGGGTGATGTATTTATTATTGGACAAAATTTTTTAACTTCATCAGTATTTAAATAGAAGGCATCTATGCCATTTAATCTGTTAGCATGGGTTCTTCTTTTCAAATCTCTAACATCCTGCAAGTTATGAGCTAAATTCATAACACCTCTTTGACTAAACATCACATTATAATTTAATTCTTGAGAAAGATTTTCCCAAATCTTTAAGGCATGATCATAAAGTCCAGCACTAGCATCCCATAAGTAGTTAGATCTGATTATTGTGGTATTTCTTCCTGTATTACCACCACCAATCCACCCTTTTTCAAGAACAGCAATATTTTTAATATTGTGTTTTTTAGCGAGATAAAAAGCTGTAGCCAAACCATGACCACCACCACCAATTATTACAATATCATATTTTTTTTTTGGTTGTGGGTCTCTCCAGGCTTTTTGCCAATTCTCATGATATGAAAATGAGTTTTTAATAAGAGAAAATAATGAATATTTGTTTTTCATGATATAATTTTAACAAAATTACTTTATTAATATTGAATATTCAATATATTCAAGTTAAACAATGTGCCTCATGGAGAGGTGGGTGAGTGGCTGAAACCAGTCGTTTGCTAAATGACCGTGCGTGGAAACATGCACCGAGGGTTCGAATCCCTCCCTCTCCGCCATTTTTAAATCAAAATAATGTGTAGTTTTTAAAAAAATCAATCATTTTTGTTGGTTTTTTGTGTATCATATAATTATATACATTAATGTTCTCCAAAACTCTTTGAACATAGTTTCTTGTTTCTTTAAATTTAATGAGTTCAATCCAGTTAACATAGTCTATTTGTTTTTTTTGAGGATTTTTATTTATTTTTTTCCAATATCTTACTCTTTTAGGTCCAGCATTGTATCCTGCTATAGCAAAAGGATATGAACCATCAAATTCTTCTAATAGTGTAGCAAAATAATAAGAGCCAAGATTTATATTATAATTTGGATCTTTAGTTAATCGAGATTTACTATAAGAAAGTCTAGCCTGTTTTGAGACTAGTTTAGCTGTATATGTCATTAGTTGCATCATACCTTTAGCTCCGGCACTACTATTTGCTTTAGAATCAAATTCACTTTCTTGTCTAATTATAGCCAAAATTAACTCTTGGTTAGGCATTTTTTTATTATTAATTTTAATAGGAGTATTTATTATTGGGTAATTAAAATCATTATGAAATCTTTTTTCATAAGATGCCCTTTTAGAAATTTGTATAGCATAATCAAAACGACCAATTTCAGTTGCTAGTTTTGCAGCCAAAACTTCACTATTTTCTGAAATATTAGAATTAGCTAAATGAGCCAAAATACTTTTAGTATATTTATGTTTATTTAATTCGTGAAGTAAAACCACTAACTTTGTTAATTCATTTTGATAAAATTTTTTAGTTTGTTTAGCCGTTATCATTGATTGTTCATTAAGTGAATATAAATTATGTCCATTAATTTCTATGAAAGATAATTGACCATAATAGGTAGTTAGATATTTAGACCCTATTAAAAACCACTTATTTGCAGTTTTATCATTTTTTAAACTTTTATAAGATTTTCCTAACCAATAAGCACCTCTAGATAAACTAATAGGATAGCTTACGTTATTATAAAAATTTTGAAAATGACCAACCGCTAAAATTGGATCTTCTAAAAATGTCAGAGCAATCCATCCAGACATCCATTCAGCTTCAGCAAATTCAGGACCTTCTGTTAGAGCATGTTTGCTAGCAATATTGTAAGCTAATTCATATTTTTTTTTATATATTAGTGATCTACTAGCTATTAATCTTTCTTTCCACCAAACATCGGGTCTTACTAAATATTCTTTTGTATTTTTTATTTCTAACAAAATTTCTACTGTAGCATCTAATCTTCCTCTTTTTCTTCGCCATTTTAATCTATCAAACTGTAAACCAGAATCTTTTTTAAATTTTGCAGGGACTTTTTTAATAGCAGCATCCACTCCATAAGATCTTGTCATTAATAATTGTCTTGCCAGATATAATTCTTGATATCCTTTTGGTAGATATCTTAAAATTCTTTGAAGATCCCAATATTTATTTTCCCATGCATGCCAATCTGCTCTATTTATATAATCCTCAGATTTTAAATATTTTTTATATTTTTTTCTAAAATGTTTTATATCTCTTTTTGAAAGTTTAGCTGTAATCCATCCCTTTTTAATTAATTTTATTCCTTCGTCATTTTCATCATTCAAAGTTTTACTTTCCCCCAGTATTAGTTCACCATATCCACTTAAAGGTTTTTCATTGGAATATTTATTAATAATTTTTTTATATGAAATTTTCTCTGTTGACATCTTATGTTCAGATAAATACTTAAGTCTATTAATTCTTGGAAAGTGTGGGTTTGTTTTTATAAAGGTTAAATAATCATAGTAGCCAGCGCTATTTCCATTTGTTAATAGATACTTCCATTGTACAAATTTAAGTATTGATTTATCCCTTGCTTTTTTGGCAGTTTTTAAAGCTTTATTCCAATCTCTTTTTTCTATGAATGTTATTGTTTTCTTAGCGATAGCAAAATCTTTTTTAGAATAGTATTTAGATTTTTTTAAAGCTTCTTTTTTAACTATTTTAAAAATTATTGGCTTCTTTTTAGGAAGTAAATTATTATTCTTTTTAGTTATATTTGTTTTTGTGTTGCTATTAATATTATTTACTTTTGATGGCTTTTTTATTGGAGTTATATTATTTGATAAATTTTGTATTTTTTTGCTAGTCGGCTTTTGTTTGGGTATAACATTAGCTTCTGAATTAGATATCATGACCACTATTAATATAAGTAACGACATTGTTACTTGAAAATATTTTTTTTTATTCATAAAAAATAGGTGATTTGATTTAATGAATCATGTTATAAACATATATGTTTAAAGGTTCAATCGTTGCATTAATAACTCCATTTAAAGATAATCGTCTTGATGAGGAAGCTTATATTTCTATTATTCATTATCACTTAAAAAATGGGACAAATGGGCTGGTTCCTGGAGGCACTACAGGCGAGTCCCCAACAATTGATCATAATGAACATAAAAGAATTATTGAGCTCTGTGTGAAAGAAAGCAATAATAAAGTTCCAGTTATTGCAGGAACAGGTTCTAATTCAACAGCAGAAGCAATTGAGTTAACAAAATTTGCCGAAAAGGCAGGTGCTGACGGAGCTCTTGTTGTAACACCATATTATAACAAACCTACACAAGAAGGTTTATATCAACATTATAAAGCTATAAATGATAATACAAACCTTCCAATTATAATTTATAACATACCAGGTAGGTGCGTAATTGATATGTCTGTTGACACTATGGCTAGATTATTTGAACTTAAAAATATCACTGGTGTTAAAGATGCAACAGGTGATTTAGGTAGACTTGATCAAACACTAAAAAAATTAGGACCTGAATTTATTCAGCTCACAGGAGAAGATGGGCTTGCATTAAAATTTAATAAAAGAGGTGGAGTAGGAATTATTTCTGTTACAGCCAACATAGCACCTAAATTATGCTCTGATATGCAAAAATACTCAAAATCAAAATTGGATAATGAAATTAAAGAAGCTGAAAAAATAGATCAAATGTTACAGCCAATACACAAATCTCTATTTATTGAAAGTAATCCTGCTCCAGTAAAATATGCAGCAAAGCTTTTACAATTATGTGATGATGAAATTAGACTTCCTTTAGTTAAAGTTAGTAAGGAAACTCAAGAAGAAGTTAAGAAAGCTTTATTATCAGCCAAACTTATCAGTTAATGAAAAAAAAAACCAATCTTGGTTTAAAAATTATCTGTTTAAACAGGAAAGCAAGTTTTAATTATTTTTTTGAAGAGCTAATAGAAGCTGGAATTGTTTTAAAAGGATCTGAAGTTAAATCAATTCGTGAAGGAAAAGTAAATATAGCTGAATCATATGCTATTGAAAAAAAAAATGAAATCATTTTAATAAATTCTCATATTAGTTCATACAAACAATCAAGTTATAATAATCACTATCCTTTGGATGAGAGAAAATTACTATTAAATAAAAAAGAAATTAATAAATTAATAGGAAGAATTAACAAAGAAGGTTTTACCATTGTACCTACAAAAATGTATTTTAAAAAGGGCAGAGTTAAAATACAATTAGCTGTAGCTAAAGGTAAAAAAAATTATGATAAAAGAAAAACAAAAAAAGATCGTGATTGGAATAGAGAAAAATCCAGATACTTTAGAAGGTCAAGCTAGTACTAAAAATGTTTTTTTAGCACTAGGATCAAATTTAAACTCAAAGTTTGGATCTAGAATTCAAAATCTTGAAATTGCACAGTTCATGTTATTATCTAATGGTATAGATATAGTTGATAGATCAAGCTATTATGAAAGTTTATCTTATCCAAATAAAAGTAAACCAAAATTCATTAATATTGTCATAAAAGTTAAAACAATAATTAAACCTAATATATTAATAAAAATTATTCTAGATATTGAAAAAAAAATAGGCAGGATTAGAAATATAAAAAATTCTCCTCGTGTGTGTGATGTTGATATTATAGACTATAAAAATTTAGTAATTAACAAAGATAAATCATCAGATTTAATTATTCCACACAAATTAGCCCATGAAAGATCTTTTGTACTATTACCGCTAGCTGAAATTTGTCCAAAATGGAAACATCCAAAATTAGGCATAAAAATTAATCAACTTATTAATAATTTAAAAGTTTCTGATTTAAATTTTATTAAAAAAATTTAAAATGAATGATATAAAATAGTATGCAAAATTCAAAAGATTTAATTAATAGAGTTAAATCTTATAATAAATTTTTAAATCCTGAGACCCTAGACAAAGCTTATAATTTTGCTATTAAAGCTCATTCAAATCAAAAAAGACATTCTGGTGATCCCTATGTAGTACACCCAATTGCTGTAGCAAATATTTTAACTGAACTTAAACTTGATAGTGCAACTATAGCTACAGGACTTTTACATGACACCATTGAGGATACAATGGCAACATATGAAACTGTAAAAAAAGAATTTGGACAAGAAGTTGCTGATTTAGTCAATGGTGTAACAAAAATATCTGCTTTTGAAAACAAAGGTATTTCCAATTCTAAAGCAGAGAATTTTCGAAAATTAATTTTAGCAACATCTAAAGATATTAGAGTCTTATTAGTAAAATTAGCTGACAGACTTCATAATATGAGAACTATTGATGCGATTAATGACTTGGATAAAAAAAAAAGAATTTCTAAAGAGACAATGGAGATATATTCACCTTTAGCTGATAGAATGGGTATGAATCGAATAAGAGATGAACTTGAAGACTTATCTTTTAAAATATTAAATCCTCAAGCAAGAAATCTTATAAATGAAAGACTTAATCATATTAAAAAAAATTATGATGATACTTTTCATGAAATTTCTAAAAGTTTTAATCATCTATTAAATGCTTCAAATATTAATTGTAAGATTATTGGTCGCGAAAAAACTCCATTTTCAATTTGGATTAAAATTCAAAAAAAAAGGATATCCCTTGAACAAATGACTGACATAATTGGTTTTAGAATAATTGTTGACAATGTTAATGATTGTTACAAAGCTCTTGGTGTTTTTCATAATAAATGGAATTGTATACCAGGAAAGTTTAAAGACTATATATCGTCACCTAAAATTAATAATTACAAATCTTTACATACAGCTATTATTGGTCCAAATAAAAGACCAATAGAAATACAATTGAGAACAGATTCAATGAATGAATTTGCTCAAAGAGGAATAGCTTCCCATTGGAAGTATAAATCAAATGAAAAGTTTAATTCATTAACATGGAAAGAATATGATTGGTTAAGAGATTTAGTAGAAATTATGGAAAAAAATGAAAGTCCAGAACATTATTTTGAATATACAAAGTTACAGATGTTTCATGAAAATGCTTTTTGTTTTACTCCAAAAGGAGCTATTATTAAATTGCCTAAAGATGCAAGTCCAATTGATTTTGCTTATGCAGTTCATACACAAGTTGGTGATACTGCAATTGGTTGTGAAATTAATGGAAAGGATAGTCCTTTACAAAGTACTTTAATTAACGGCGATGTTGTGAAAATTATAACCTCTAAAAAAGTCTCTCCATCACTACATTGGTTATCAACAACTAAAACAGGGAAAGCCAGAGCTTCAATTAGAAGATATTGGCAAGCTAAAAATGATTTAAAATTAAGTAAAAAAAAAACGTACAGCAGCAGCTTATGGCTATCATTACCTGATTTGCCAGGAAAATTAGGTGAAGTAACTACTTTAATTGGTGAAAATGAACTAAATATTACTAGCGTAGAGATGTCAGAAAAAGGAAAAGACTTTATTAATTTTATGTTTAATTTAGAAATAAATGATTTAAAAAACTTTACAAAACTAATAAGTGCGTTAAAACAAAAACATTTTAATTTTAAAATAGTTCGACACAAACAGAAAACTAAAAATGCTTTCTTTAAAAGAATCATTAAAAATTTTAAAAAAAACTGACGCTTTACTAGAGGGTCATTTTATTTTATCTTCAGGCTTACATAGTAATTATTATGTTCAATGCGCAAAATTGTTAAGCTTTCCAAATTTAGCAAAAAATATTGTTAGATCTTTAGCATTAAAAATTAAGTATGCTTTTAAAAATGATATTGATTTAATATTATCTCCAGCAATGGGTGGTGTTGTAATAGGTTATGAAATTGGACGATTACTAAATATAGAAACTATTTTTTGTGAAAGAGTAAATGGAAAGTTTGAAATTAGAAGAGGTTTTCATATAAAAAAAAGAAAAAAAGTTTTAATAGTTGAAGACGTTATTACAACAGGTAAATCAAGCCTAGAATGTGCTAAACTTGTTAAAAAATTCAAATCATCTGTTGTTGGTTATTCTTGTATCATTGATAGATCTAATTCTAAATCTATAAAAATTAAAAAAAAAAAAATAATATCTCAAGTTAAACTTCATACTCCACTGTACAACATAAAAAGTTTACCAATAAACTTGAGAAAAATTAAAGCAATAAAACCAGGAAGTAGATTTATAAAATAAAATGTTAAGACTAGGTGTAAATATTGACCATGTTGCAACAGTGAGAAATGCACGTGGTGAAAACTATCCAGATCCAATCAGAGCAGCTAATTTTGCAATAAAGTGTGGTGCTAACTCAATAACTTTACATTTAAGAGAAGATAGAAGACATATTCGAGATAGTGATTTATATAGAATTATTAAGTACAAAAAAATACCAATAAATCTAGAAATTGCACCAAATAATAAAATGGTAAAGATTGCACTTGATTCAAAACCAAATTATATTTGTCTTGTCCCTGAAAAAAGAAAAGAAATTACCACAGAAGGTGGATTAAATTTAAGTAACAAAGTTTATTATTTAAAAAAAATAGTTTCTAAATTAAATAAAAGAAAAATTCGTACAAGTTTGTTTATTAATCCTAATATCAGGGATGTAAAGTTAGCTAAATTAATAGGATCAAATTGTGTAGAATTGCATACAGGAAAGTTTAGCAATTTAATTAACAAAAAAAAAAACTATAAGAAAGAATTTGATAAAATAAAAAAGTGTTCATTTCTAGCATCAAATATTGGTTTAAAGGTGCATGCTGGTCACGGGCTATCCTACAAGTCTGCAAAAATTTTATCAAATATTTCTGAAATTGAAGAATTAAATATAGGTCACTTTATTATTAGTGAGTCAATTTTTTACGGATTAAAAAAAGTTTTATTAAATTTTAAAAAAATAGTTAAATAATGTCTATATTAGGAACAGGAATAGATGTTGTAGAAACAATTAGAGTAAAAAAATTATTAAAAAAAAATAACAGTTTTATTAATCGAGTTTTTACTAATAATGAAATAAAGTACTGTAAAAAAAAAAATATAATTAACTGTTTTTCAAAAAGATTTGCTGCAAAAGAATCTTTAGTTAAAGCTTTGGGAACTGGTTTTATTAAGAATATTAATTTTAAAGATATTGAAGTTTTAAATAATGATTTAGGTAAACCTATTATTTTTTTAAACACTAAGTTAAGAAAAAAAATTAAAAAGATTTTTAAAGTTAAAAAATTTAAAATTTATTTATCTTTGGCTGATGAAAAAAAATATGCTATGGCAAGTGTAATAATTGTAAAAATATGAAATTAACTAGTAAATATATATATGAAAATATTAAAACTATTTTTTATGCCTTAATAATAGCAATTTTAATTAGATCTATAATTATTCAGCCTTTTTATATTCCTTCTTCATCAATGGAACCAACTTTATTAGTCGGAGATAGATTATTTGTTACAAAATATACTTACGGATATAGCAAACATTCATTTCCATTTAGTCCAAGCTTTAGTAATAAACGTTTTTTTTACTCAACACCTAATAGAGGTGATATAATTGTTTTTAAAACTCCATCAGATAATAGAACAGATTATATAAAAAGATTAATAGGTTTACCAGGTGATGAAATAGAATTTATTGATGGCAATCTGTATATCAATAACAATCAGGTTTTAAAAACAAAAAACAAAAATAAAGTACCAATTTATTGTGGAAATCAAAAAATTAATACACAATATTTTATTGAAAAATTACCGGGTGGATTTAAACATGGTGTAGTCTACAATAATAACGGATCATACCAAAATTCTGATAAGTTTTTTATACCAAAAGATCACTTCTTTTTTTTGGGAGACAATCGTGATTGTTCTAAAGATAGTAGATTTTTAAGTTCTGTTGGATATGTTCATAAAAGAAATTTGGTAGGAAAAGCTCAATTCATTTTCTTCTCGTCAAATTCAAGATTAGGTAGTATTTTTAAATTTTGGAAATGGAGTGAAATATTACGATTAGATAGATTTTTTAACAAAATCAGATAAAATGACAAATATTAAAAAGTTTGAAGAAAAAATTAATATTAAATTTAATGATAAAAGTTTTATTCAAAATCTTTTAACTCATAAGAGCTTTAGCAAAGCTAATAATAATGAAAAGCTGGAATTTTTAGGTGATAGAGTCTTAGGATTAGTTTTGTCAAAAAAATTATTAGAATTATATCCAACAGAAACTGTTGGTAATTTAGATAAAAAATTTGCTTTTTTAGTTAACAAAAATTCATGCCTAAAAGTTTCAAAAAAACTTAATATAGAAAAATTTTTAATATTAGGTGATACTTATAAAAATAAAAAGAAAGTTGAAGATAAAATTCTAAGCGATGTCATAGAAGCTTTAATAGGTGCTATTTTTTTAGATTCAGGATTTACTAAAGCAGAAAAGTTTATTCTTAATCTATGGAAAACTGAACTTAAAATTAACACAAAAACTATTGTTGACTCAAAAACACAACTTCAAGAATATTCTCTTAAAACTTATAAAAAACTTCCAGTATATAAAATTTTAAAACTTCAAGGACCTAAACATAGTCCATTTTATTTAGTTGGCGTTAAAATAACAAGTTTTAAACAACATACTGGTAATGGAAAATCAATAAAAATTGCTCAACAAAATGCCGCAAAAAATTTATTGATGAGTATTAGATAAATATGCACTGGGAAGATGTTGGTTTTTTATTATCAAAAAAAAAATATAATGAAAATTCTATTATTGCAGAATTTTACTCTTTAAATCATGGAAAATGTTCTGGTATTATATATGGTGGAACATCTAGAAAAGTAAAAAATTACCTACAGTTAGGAAATAAAATTTCATTAAATTATAAATCTAAAAACCAAAATAGTTTTGGTTATTTTAAAATTGAAATTATTGAAGCTGTAAGTCCATTTTTTTTTGATAATCAAAAAAAAATTATTGCTCTAATTTCTGCATTAAATATTTTAAGAATTCTCACGCCGGAAATGCAAAAAAATACTAGTATTTATAATCTTTTTTCTTCTTTATTAATGTCTTTTAAAGATGAAGAAAATTTTATTTTTCATTACCTTACATGGGAAATTAATTTTTTAAAAGAAATAGGTTATGACTTAAATCTAAATAGGTTTTATAAAGAAAGTTTAGATAATAATTCTATTTCATCCATTAAATTAGATAATGAGTTTATAAATATTCCAAATTTTCTTCTAAACAAAAATTTTAAAAATATTGAAATTAAGTTAATTTATTTAGCTTTTAAATTTATTGGAAACTATATGTATAAGCAAATATTTAGACCTAATAATTTAACATATTCAACTCATAGAAAAAATTTAGAGAACTTATTTAAAATTTAAATATTTGATTTAATTTTTTTTGCAATAGATTCAGCATAGTACGTTACAATAGCATTTGCTCCAGCTCTTTTAAAACTTATCAACATTTCAAAAATAGCTTCTTGATTAATTATTTTTTTATTAATACCATTACTGATCAAACTATATTCGCCAGATACCTGGTAAGCAAGTACAGGTATTTTAAAATTATCTTTAATTAAACTTATTATATCTAAATAAGGTAAGCCTGGTTTTACCATTACCATATCAGCCCCTTCTTTAATATCTAAATTGACTTCTCTTAAAGCTTCAAGTTTATTTTTATAATCCATTTGGTAATTTTTTTTATTTTTTTTAAGTAAACTTTTAGATCCTACAGCATTTCTGAATGGGCCATAAAAATTAGAAGCATATTTAACAGCATAAGAAAGTATTTGCACAAGTTCATAACCATTTTTGTCTAAAATTTTTCTTATTTTTCCAATCCTTCCGTCCATCATGTCTGATGGCGCTATAACATCACAACCCATTTGTGCTTGTATTAACGATTGTTTTTGTAAAATTTCAATTGTTTCATCATTTAAAACATAATCGTTTTTTAATAAACCATCATGACCATGTGAAGTATATGGATCTAAAGCCACATCACACATTATTCCAATTTGATTTTTATACTTTTTTTTAATATATTTAATAGCTCTACACACTAAATTATCTTCATTAAGAGCTTCAGTGCCATATGCATTTTTAAACTTAGGATTTGTATATGGAAATAATGCTACCATCGGTATTTTAAGATAAATAGCTTTATCAATAATTTTAGACAAATTATCTATACTATATCTATATATACCAGGCATATTTTTAATTGTTTGAGTTGTATTTTTTCCATCTACTAAAAATATAGGTAAAATAAGGTCGCTAGCTGAAAGATTGTTTTCTTCTACCAATCTTCTAGCCCAGTTAGTTTTTCTGTTTCTTCTAAGCCTTAAATTTGGGTATTTTCCACTTATCATTACTATTAATTTATTTTAAAAATGCGACAAAAGTAATATACAAATATATAGCAAATAATATATTAAAAAGAGCATGAGTGTAAATTTTAATGATTTTCATAAGCAGGATATAAGTTTTGATATTCAGAAATTACAAAGTTCCTATAAGGAGATAGTTCAAACCAAGAAATTCGATGATGGAGGTGGAGTAACTAATTTTGGAGCAATTTCACTAACACAAATACCAGGAAAACCTGAGTCAACAAAAGGAAGTAATTCTAGAGGTGTATATTGGACTAAGCCAGATCAATCAGGTAAAGAAGCTAAAAGAGATGTAATGATTGATGAGTCTGCTTATTCTGAATTTGTTAAAGATTATGAAAATACCTATTTTAAAGAAATATATGATAAACTTTCCTCAAAATATAAACTAGGAAGAGTTAGAATTCTTTTAAAAACCCCAAGATCAACATTGAGTTGGCACAGAGATCCAGAGCCACGATTACATATACCAATAATTACAAATCCAGGTGCTATTATGGTAATAGATAATACAGCTATGCATATGCCAGCAGACGGTTCAGTGTGGATTACTAACAATACAAAATATCACAATGCTTTTAACGGTGGTGAAGAAAACCGTATCCATCTTGTAGCTTGTGTATTAGATTATAATTTTAATTGATAAATTTAAAAAAAATTTATATTGCCTCTGACCATGCAGGTTTTTATCTTAAAGAATATATAAAATCTTATTTAAAAAAAAAAAGTTACAATTTTGTTGATTTAGGTCCCAAACGTATTGATAGAGTAGATTACCCTGATTATGCTCATGCTGTAGCCAAAAAGGTAAAAAACAACAAGAATTTTATGGGAATATTAGTTTGTGGATCAGGAACAGGTATGGTTATGGCTGCAAATAAGCATAAAAAAATAAGGGCAGCACAATGCTATAATGTAAAATCTACTAAATTATCAAGATTGCATAATGATGCAAATATCATTACATTAGGTGCTAGACTATTATCAAAAAAAAATGCTTTAAACTTTGTAAGTATTTTTTTAAAAACAAAATTTGAGGGTGGAAGACACGCTAAAAGAATAAAAAAAATATAATTTATGTCTAGTGAAAATAAATATTTAAACGCAGATTATCAAAATTTTTTTGAAAGTAGTTTATCTAAAAATGATCCTGAGTTATTTAAAACCATTAGTGATGAATTAAAAAGGCAACAAAATCATATAGAGCTTATTGCATCTGAAAATATAGTATCAAAAGCTGTGCTTGAAGCACAAGGCTCTGTTTTAACAAATAAATATGCAGAAGGATATCCTGGAAAAAGATACTATGATGGATGTGAACATGTTGATGAAACTGAAACTCTAGCAATTGAAAGATTAAAAAAATTGTTTAACTGTAATTTTGCTAATGTACAACCGCACTCAGGTGCGCAAGCTAATGGTGCAGTTTTTTTAGCTTTATTAAAACCTGGCGATACAATCATGGGTATGAGTTTAAACTCAGGCGGTCATTTAACTCACGGATCTAAAGCTTCAGTTTCTGGTAAATGGTTTAACGCAGTAGCCTATGATATTGATAAAGATACTGGATTAATTAATTATGATTATGTTGAAAAGTTAGCTATAGAAAATAAACCAAAACTTATTATTGCCGGCGGCAGTGCATATTCAAGAATAATTGATTTTAAAAAATTTAGAAGTATTGCAGATAAAGTTAATGCATATTTCATGGTAGACATGGCACACTTTTCTGGATTGGTAGCAGGTAATGGATACCCTAATCCTGTACCACATGCACACGTTGTTACTTCAACCACACACAAAGTCTTTAGAAGTGCTAGAGGTGGAGTTATTTTAACAAATTTAGAAGAATTAAGTAAAAAGTTTAATTCTGCTGTATTCCCAGGTTATCAAGGTGGCCCACTAATGCATATTATTGCTGCTAAAGCAGCAGGTTTTTATGAAGCGTTAAAACCTGAATTCAAAAATTATATTAAATCTGTTTTAGCTAATGCAAAAATTTTATCAGAAACCTTAAAAAATAATGGTTTTAAAATTTATTCAGGTGGGACTGATACGCATTTAATGTTAGTAGATTTAAGACCTTTTAACGTGAAGGGTAATATTGCAGCTGAAAGTTTGTGTAGAGCTAACATTACATGTAATAAAAACGGTATACCTTTTGATACGGAAAGCCCAATGATAACTTCAGGCATTAGATTAGGATCTCAAGCCGCTACCACAAGAGGATTTGGATTAAAAGAATTTGAAAAAGTTGGAGAATTAATTACTAAGGTTATTAAAGGCTTGTCTCTTAATTCGGAAAACAACACAATAATTGAAAACGAAGTTAAAAAAGAAGTGGTTGAACTTTGTTCCTCTTTTCCAATATATAAGCATTTAAATATTAATAATTTATGATTTGTCCAATTTGTAAAAAAGGTGATACTTCAGTAATAGACTCTAGACCAACAGAGGATGGCACAACTATTAGAAGAAGAAGGTTATGTAATTGTGGTGAAAGGTTTACAACATTTGAAAGAGTTCAGTTTAGAGAATTAACTGTAGTAAAAAAAAATGGAAGGAAATCTTTATTTGACAGAGAAAAATTATCTAAATCTATATATATAGCCTTAAAAAAAAGACCAGTTGATACTGACACAGTAGAAAAATTTATATCAAAAATTTCTAGAAATTTAGAAGAAATGGGTCAAAGTGAAATTTCAACAAGCTCTATAGGTACAATGGTTATGGAAGGATTAAAAGAACTTGATCCAGTTGGTTATATAAGGTTTGCTTCTGTGTATAGGAATTTTAGAGAAGAAAAAGATTTTGTACAATTTGTGGACAAATTAGATGTCTACAAAAA
>MDSV01176577.1_pt1 | contig 15036 bp, 20 predicted proteins | sample 810851 | NCBI WGS metagenome assembly MDSV01 (sample SAMN05326640, study PRJNA326480) | marine metagenome | isolation source: seawater | place: Atlantic Ocean: North East | collected 2012
CTAAGCCACTGGGTTGAATTCCGGAAAAAACTGTTTTCATATCTGCTATTCTAATAAACTAAATCAAATTGGAGAGTTTTTTATCAAATCTGAAAGGCCTTTATCTGCTTATTCTGGATTGAGAAATATTATTTTAATTGGAACTCTATTTGGATTTCATGGTTTATTAAATAGGAGTCTTTTACTTGATGGTGTAAGTGAGATATTTATCGTAACAGCAAGAATTACCTTAGTTGCTTTCTTAATAAGTTTATATTGCTACAAAGAGTTCTTTAGTGAAATAAATTGGTCTTTTTTCATCAAAGGGTGTTTTACTGGATTTTTAGCAATATTTATACCTGGATGGACTTTTATTTATGCTTTAAAAAATATATCTTCAGGATTACAGAGTATATTTATATCAACCATACCGTTATTTACAGTTTTTTGGGTATTGATATTTTTCAAAGAAGAAAGAATTACCAAAATTAAATTAGTGTCAGTATTAATTGGTCTTTCAGGTCTAGTAATTCTTTTTTTCTCAGGAGAAACAGGACTTTCAAATGAAGGAAATCTAATTACTGGTGGTTTGTTAGCTTTAGTTGGAGTTCAAGGATTAGCACTTAGTAATATTACTAATAAAAAACATCTAAAATATATATCAGGGAAAACTTATCTTTTAACTCAGTGGCTGTTTGGTGCTGGTCTTTCTATAATTTTATTTTTTACATTAGGGGGGGGAATTGAAATTCTTTCGCTATCAGAGTCTTTGAAATTAACAGGTTTAGCTTTTATCGATATTTTTAATTATTCTCTTTTTTTATACACAATTAAAAGATTTTCAGCAACGTTCACAACATTGGTAGATTACATTGTGCCTATTGTTGGAATATTAATGGGTTACATTTTCTTACAAGAGGTCGTAAGTAACATATTTTTTGTAACCTTAGTACTAATTTTTATTTCTTTATATTTGGCAGTAAAAGACGAATCAGATAGTTTATCTTAAATCTAAATTTAATAACCTTCTTGTTATTTTTGCAGTCGCACCCCATAAAATTTCTTTTCCAATCGTAAATATCCAATCATCTGGGTAAAGACCTCTATAGCTCCAGTTATTTTGATTAGATAAATTTTTAATTTCAACAAAAAATATTTCTTGGACTTCTCTTACATTAAAACTTTTAGGCTTTTCAAATAATTGGCAAACGACAGGGTAGACATCAAATTTATACTCAACAGTATCTATTGAATCTAAGTAACCATAAGGGTTTATAGCGGCTTCAGACAATAAAAGCTCTTCTAATGATTCTCTAACAGCAGTACTTACAATATTTTCATCTTCTTGTTCTCTTTTACCACCAGGAAAGGCAATTTGACCTTTATGTGTTGGCATTTCATCAGATCTTTTTATATAGAGGATTTCCTTTTTTTCAAAAATCAAAATTGAAACTGCAGCATAATGATTTGAAATAGAAGTATGTAGAGTATTTAGGTCATAGTAATTTAATTTGATGTTCAATTATTCTTTTTGTCCAGCGACTAATTCTACTTTTATACCTATTGGGTTTAGAACTTCCCATGCATTAAATCTTGTTGGTGCATCGAATCCAAACCAAGTTGTATCAATTTCGGTAAAACCTGAGATATAAATTTTTTCTCCGTCCAAATAAGCTGTAATTGAAAATGGGGTATCTAATTCAATTTCTCTAATAGATAATTTTCCTACAATAGTGTCTTCCACCTTTGAGTCGAAATCTTTATTTGGTAATACTAATTCATCTATTCTGAATATAGCTTCAGGAAAAAGGGCAGACTGTAGCCATTGATTATTCAGTGCTTGATCTCTTATAACACTATTACTTTTCAAAGTTGAAATATCTGCTCTGATAATTAAGTTTGTAATTAAAAGACATGAATCAGCTTGGTCACATTCAGATAAAGAGAGAGTAAATTCTCCAATAATTTCATTTGTGATTCCTTCAACAGTTTCTAGTCCGGAGTTTAAAAACTGTTTTGGAGCAAGATATCCGACCCTACTTTGCTCCTTAATAATTGAATAAGATATATTTTCAAAAGAGTCTAGTTGAAGAATTTCAATACTTGTAGTTGTTGTTTCTTCATCTTTAATTTCAGGTACCGAGGTTAGAGTTTCTGGATCTAAAACAATATTTTCTGTTGTAGCTTCTTGACTACAGAAACTCAGAAAAATAAGTAGGACTATAGAAAATTTTTTCATTATGTATATTCTACTTGGTTTATATTTTTTTTTAGCTTGTATCCTTTGTGAATGCCAACAAAGTTGAGACAACTTCTGCAAGTTTTATCCGGAACATCTTTAATTGGAATTGGAATTTCTTTAAATTATTTAGCTAATTTAGGACTTGGTCCATGGGGAGTTTTTCATGATGGCCTTTCAAAAACTCTAAATATTACCTATGGAAGAACAATTATAATTACTGGTATTGCCGTAATGCTTTTATGGATTCCATTAAAGCAAAAACCAGGAATTGGTACTATTATCGATATTTTTTTGGTTGGAACAGTTGCTGATTTAATAATTCCTAATTTTCCCTTATCTGAAAATATTTTTTATAGCTTACTACTTATTTTTTTCGGAATCATCCTTATAGGTGCGGGAACTGCTATTTATGTAGGGGCAAACTTAGGAGTAGGACCTAGAGATGGAATAATGGTTGGACTTGAGGGTAAAGGTATGAAAATTGGTACGGCAAGAAACATTATTGAATTACTCGCATTTTTAACTGGCTGGCTTTTAGGGGGTCTTGTAGGCTATGTTACTATTCTTTTTGTAATTGGTATTGGTCCAGTGGTTCAAAAAGTTTTGCCTCATGTAGACATGCGAAAAAATGATTAAATTCATATTTAAAGAAATACTTACATCCATAAGTTCAATTTTAATTTTCCTCTTCATAATGTTCTACGGCATAAATATCCTTATCCCAGGTGACTTTTTAACTCCTTTAAGGCTAATGATGAGCCAGGCAGAATTGGATGCTCTAAGAGAGACACTAGGAGCCAATGACCCACTTTATCAAAGATATTATAGATGGATACTCGGTGTGTTCAATGGTGAAATTACTACCGGTGGGTTTAGACAAAGGTCTGGTAAAGATATTATCTCTACAGTACTACCTACTCTTCAAGTCCTGATTCCATCTTTCACTTTAGCGATTTACTTATCAAGAATTCCATCAGTTAAAACTCCTATATCTAAACTACATAAAAATAAAATTTTTTCTGATACTTTAGCGACTCTGTTAATTAGTTTGTTCCCTCCTATTGTATTGTTTCTTATAGATGAAAAAATTGAAACTTTTTATACTTTATTATCTTCTACTTTTGAACTTGAAAAAACTCCAATAAGTATTCTTACAATAAGCGAAAGTAAATTTGATATTATTTTACTTTTATTTCTATTTGGTGTGACTCTCTTTATTGTCCAACTCCTAGATATGGTGTTGAATAATAGAGGTATCAAAATTAGATTTGGTATTTCGATTACAATTCTTTTTTATGTATTCGTATTACAAAATGATGTTTTAATTTCAGATATTGTTCTAGATTCAAAAAATGCATTTAAAACAATCGGAATACTGTCAATATTTTTCATTGGTGAATATATTCTCATCAATAATGTTATTTCTCAAAATATAGCTAGAGAACCTCATATATTAACAGCTCGAGCACTTGGCTACTCTAAACTCAAAATTTATAACAAAAATATTCTAAGAAACTCTTTTGGACCATTTGCAACAAGATTGACACTTGGTCTTCCTTATACAATTGCATCATTAGTGATTGTTGAATCTACTACTGGTTGGAATGGAATGGGAAGTGTACTGTATCAATCAATTATGAATCAGGACTCCAATGCAGCTATGGGATTATTTTTACTTTTAGCACTTTTAACAGCATTTTTGAGAATAACAATTTCTGTTGTTCAAGTTGTATTTGATCCGAGAGTGAGGCTTAGATGATTTCCTATTTGTTAAAAAGCACATATAAAACATACCATGGAAAAATTGGTTATTTCTGTTTGGCTCTTTTGGTTACTAGTAGCTTAGTTCACAGTTGGTTGCTTGGAAATATTTGGCCTGAAAATATTTACGATCCTATTGTGGGCTTCGATATAAAAATATTTCCACATCCAACTACTCCATCTTCTTCTCATTTTCTGGGCACAGATCCTCTTGGAAGAGATGTTTTGAGTATGTTAATGGCGGGTTCTAGGCCGTTAATTCAGTTATCTATCTTTTCTTTTTTTATTGGTATTGCGACTAGTTTATTTTTTGGTACAACTATTCCCTTTATTTTACAAAAAACTGATAAAGTTGTAAAAGAAGTGTCTTCAAGTTTGATATTGGTATCTCCACCAATAATTTTATTAATTCTTGGAACTGGAGATTTCACGGATAGGCTTTCTCCCTCTCTAGTTGGAATTATTTACGGTTTTATGTCTGGACTAGGAATTTGCTATTTAGTTGTTAGAGCAAAAGTTATAGAAATCTCAACACAAGAATTTATTACTGCTTCAAAGCTACTGGGTGCGAGAAATTTCTACATAGCTACAAGACATATAATGCCAATTGTTGTTCCTTATTCAGTTAGTTATATGCTTGCAAGCACTACTTATGGAATACTTGCATATGGATTTGCTTCATTCTATGGGCAGGTCGGCTGGACCCCAAATTGGGGAATGATGATATATGATGCAATTACTTACGGGTCTTATCTTGGAGGGGTAAATTACTGGAATTTATTACCTCCTACGTTTGGATTTATATTATGTGCAAGTTCATTTTACTTTTTAAGTATTAGCGTAAAAAAACAATTTGGTATAAGTATTTGATAACACATATGTTTTTTTCTTAGAATATAATTATGTCAGAAAAAATAACTTTTAAAATTTTTCTCAAAACTGTTATCTTATTTCCCTTTTTTATGATTTTCGTATTTTCACCATTGATGATATCTATAGTCTTGACTTCTTTTTTGCCAAACGGAAGACATTTAGCAACTCAATTATATGAATTTTTTGGTTGGGTCGGACTTAAGTTTGTTGGAGTTAATTTAATAGTAGAAGGCGCTGAAAAAATAGATATAAGTAAAAGCTATGTTGTAGTGTCTAACCATCCATCAACATTAGATATTTTTACACATATAACAGCACTTCCTGTATCAATTCGATTTTTAACTAAATCTGAATTATTTAAAATACCTATTTTTGGAAGAGTACTCAAGGTTTTAGGATTGCCGAGGATCGATAGGGAAAATGCTAGTGTAGACTTTCATAAAATAAATTATTCAATCAAAAAAGTAATTGAACATAAAAACTCTATTATGATTTTCCCAGAAGGTAAAAGAAGCAACCAAAAAGATCTACTTCCATTTAAAAAAGGTGCCGCTTTCATTTCTAAGGATTTTAATTTACCTATAATTCCTGTAGTTTCACATAATGCTCATAATCTAATGGTTAAAGGAAAAGTGTGGCTTAAAAGTGGTGATATAAATATAGAAATTATGGATCCGATAGATAACCCTAATGACTATTCGGTAGAAGAATTAACTTCTAAATTAGAATCAATAATTAAAAAAAAATTACTCATTTAAAAATTTATCAATAAATAAGTGTAGAGATTCTAAAATTTCATTATTTTCTGTTATGTCATTAAGATTTAAATGGTCTGACTTAGTAATAAGATGAAAGTTTTCAAAAACGAATAAACCATAATTTGATAACTGCATACTCAAAATTTTGAAAGCTTTTTCTGCATTTCCACCAACCCCTTTGACAGTTGTAACTACTGCAACATGTTTATCTTTAAAGAGAGAGTTGTATCTTTTACCATCATAAGCTAACGAAAGCCAATCTAATACATTTTTTAAATGTGCAAGAAAACCTCCGTTGTAGACTGGACTAAAAATAATTAATTTGTCAGATTTCTCTAAAGATTCTCTCATATTAATTATTTTTTCTGGAACACTGTCATTTGGGTCAAGTAAGAAAGGGATATCCTCAAAGAGATTTTCATAAATATTATTATCGAGATTATTTTCACTCATATAATGACTGAGATGCCTTGCTAATTGGCTGTTGTGTGAATCATGGCTAGTGCCAGCACTTAAAATTATTACTTTTGACATGCAATAAGTATGTAATTATGTTTGTTATATGGAAAACGAAAATATAAATTTATTTTCAAAACTAGATATGCGAGTTGGAATGATAATCACTGCTGAAGAATTCAAAGAGGCAATCAAGCCAGCTTATATACTAACCATAGATTTTGGAGCAAATATTGGAATAAAAAAAACTAGTGCTCAAATTACAAATTACACATTAAAAGAATTGAAAAATAAACACTGTATTGCAATTATTAATCTGGGTGATAAGCAAATTGGACCAATTATAAGTCAGTGTTTAGTTCTAGGGTCTATAACTTCTAATGGCGAAGTACTTCTTTTAAGCCCAGATGATAATGCAAAATTAGGCGACAAGATTGCCTAGTTCGTTTTATTTAGAAAATAATTTGGATTAAAAGTTCCTACTCTTCGTCCCAATTTTTTACCCTGACTATCGATAAGGACATAGGTAGGAGTGTTATACAGTTTGTAAGTTTCTATAAAGGGGTGATCTTTTTGCTTGCTTGCGTTTATAGAAACAAAAAAAACTTCTGGATTATTTTTCTTAAATTCATCAACTATGAATTTTGATGCTGTACAACCTAGTCAGTAATCTGAATAGAATTCAATGATTGAATATTTGTAATCAGAAATTCTATATGAGTCATCTACCATTTTTCTATTTGATGTATAGAAAATTAGAACATAAAAAATTACAATAACTCCGAAACTTAAAAAATAAAGTGCAGATATAGGTTCAAATGCAATAAAAAATATTGCAAGGCCTGCAACCCAACCAACAGGTAAATATATCAAACTATATCTATTTAGAATTTTTAGAAATTTTTTTTTCATAGCTTCGACATCCATCCTTATAATATACTTGAATATGGACTTCGCTAATAATTTGAAAAAAAGGGGCTATAGGATCACTAATGCCCGGGAAGTAATTTGCTCAATCTTGGAAAACTCAGGACATAAGCATTTCTCTGTAGAAGAGCTACATAATGAAGCGTTGAAGAAGGATAAAAGCATTGACTTAGCAACAGTTTACAGAACTTTAGAAGTATTGGAAGATATTGATATTATTGAACACTCTCACCAAGTTCATGGATCTGGTATATTTTACCTAAAAAATGAGTACTCAAACTTCCATATTGTTTGTGAATTTTGTAAGAAAATTTTTGATTTAAAAGAAAGTACTAGTAAAAAAATAAAGGACCTTTTAAGAAAAGATTCACATTTTAATGAGATAAATAATCATTTTATATATTCAGGCCAATGTGAAAACTGTAATTGACAACGTTATTGCAAACAATTTGCATTAACATTATTGTTTATGGATACAAGTCATTCACACCATCTAGAAATACATGGAGATTCAATATTAATCCAGTTAAAGCCTGAGCTTAAAATTTTCACAACGTTTTGTATAGTGTTATCGATAGCATTTCTAAGTCTTGAAAACAATGTTTTAATATTTTTACAATTTCTAATAGTTTTATATTTTCTTTATATTTCAAAAATAAAAATTACAACATATTTTAAAAGACTGTCGATCGATATACCCTTTATACTTTTTGCATTATTTTTACCATTTATTAGTAAGGGGGACAATAAAGTAATATTTGAAATATTTTCAGTTTCCGTATATGAAACTGGTTTTAATGAAATGATATCAATTTTAATTAAGATTACTCTTTGTGTATCTTTGGCTATAGTTTTGACAGCAACTACATCAAATATTGAAATAATATACGGTTTGCAAAAATTAAAATTGTCACCATTATTAATATCAATTCTTTCATTTGCAATTAGGTACATCGATGTATTTATTGATGAGTTTAAACGTGTAAAGGTTGCGATGAAGTCTAGAGGGTATGATGAAAAAGGTATTAAGGGACTGAAGCCTATAGCATATGCTTCGGGAGCACTTCTTATAAGAGGTTATGAAAGAGGTGAAAGAGTTTATAACTCGATGCTTTCAAGAGGGTTCAATGGGACAATAGAGCTTAAGGAAAGAGAATACAAATCTTCAAAAATACTGATGCTTTTTTCCTTAATATCCATATGTATAACAATTGTTGACAGGGTCGTTATATGAATAAGCCATATCTAAGTGTAAATAATCTGAGCTTTGAGTATCCTGATGGATTTAAAGCCCTTGAAAATATTAATTTCAATCTTTTTAAAAATGAACGTGTAGCTGTGCTTGGACCAAATGGAGCTGGTAAAACAACTTTTATTCTTCATCTCAATGGAATCCTTGGAAAACTAGACGAAGAGATAGAAATAGATAATTTAAAGTATTCACAAGACAATATTAATAAAATTAGAAAAACTGTTGGTTTGGTGTTTCAAGACCCTGATGACCAATTATTTATGCCAACAGTGTTAGAAGATGTCATGTTTGGACCAAAAAATTTTGGCTACCCTATCAAGGAAGCTGAACAGAATGCCATAGAGGCTCTTGAAAAAGTAAAAATGTTGGATTACGCAGAAAAGCCTCCTCACCATTTGAGTTTTGGTCAAAAAAGAAAAGTAGCAATAGCTTCTGTCTTAGCTTCAAAACCAGAACTTTTAGTACTAGATGAGCCAAGTTCAAACCTAGATCCTGCATCTCGAAGAGAACTGGTAGAAATTTTAAAGAATTTAAAAATATCTTTAATTCTGGTTACACACGACATACCAATGGCACTCGAAATTTGTAAGAGAAGCATAATTCTTAACGACGGAAAAATTACAAAAGATGATGAGACTTACGTAATATTAAAAGATAGTAATACAATGAAAGAAAACAGGTTAGAACTTCCGTTCGGATTTGCATTACATCATTTAGATGAATGAACCTCTAGAGACTTAATGTAACTAATAATATTGTCTATCGCTTCATAAGATTCTTTAATAGGAAAAAACTGCCAAGCATGCCAGACGCCACTCCAAGTTTGCAATTCTACATTAACGTTTTTATCTCTTAACTTATTTGAAAATTCAATTGCATCATTGTACAGAAGCTCATCTGTAGAGACTTGTATTAATACGTCGGGGAAGCTTTTTATATCAGCGTAGATAGGTGAAATTATTGGATTACTAGTGCCATATTCTCCTGCATAATACTCCCCTACTTCATACATGCCTTCGATAATAATTGTTATGTCTTTATTTTTTAAATACTTTTTGTCCTCTTTAGAGTCTGATAAGTCTAACCATGGTGAAAGAAGAATTAAATTATCAGGTTTAATATTAAAGGAGTCATCAACCGTGACTCCAGTTGCAAGTCCTCCACCAGCTGATTCACCTATCCAAATACTTTGTTGGTTTTTATGAAGTTCATCAATATATTTAACAGCAAGCTTCGCATCATCATGTGCAGCTGGAAAATTATGCTCTGGGCTTAACCTATATTCAAAAAAATAAATTATTAGATTAGAATTATTCGAAATCATTGAAATCATATTTTTATGAGAATTAATACTCCCAGCAAAATAACCTCCGCCATGAAAATAAACACCATATTTCTCTTTGTTTGCATTTGGAGGAGTAAACTTAAAAATCTTAACTGGAGCATCATGAATTTCTTCGAGCAAAACTTCTTCATTGTATTTAAGTAGTTTTTGGCCAGAATTATTTAAGTTGTTTCTCGAATCAAGAGCATAATCCAAACGTTCTTGAAATGTTGGATTGTAAGATGTCCTCTCTAGTCTTAGTCTGTCTCTGACTTTCCTTAATCTTAAAATATTGACATAAAAAGGGGTTCTAATAAATAGTGGCATTTTTGGAATGAATTCAATTGTAAATTTTTCAAGAATTTTTGCTAGTAAAGAAATCACACTTTATTATACACCTTTAGATGATTACAAAAAAAATATATAATAGTTAGATGAAAAAGGAACTAGGAAAAATAGCTATATTAGGGTCTGGTGAAACAAGTCCTAATTTAGTTGGAGTACATCGGGAACTTTTAGAGGGCTGGGCTTCAACAAATTGCTATATGATTGACTCACCATTTGGATTTCAAGAAAATGCAGATCAACTTGTTGAAAAAATCCAAGATTTTTATAGAACAAGTCTAAATATCGAAATAAATTTAGCTTCGTTTAGAAAAATTGAAGAAGTAAACAGCAAATCATTTTTTAAAACAGTTCAATTACTAGAAAATGCATCATTTATTTTTGCTGGTCCAGGAAGCCCTAGCTATGCAAGTAAACTTTGGTCGGGTAATCAAATTCAAGAAATATTATTAAACCATATTTCAGAAGGTAGAAATGCACTATTTGCAAGTGCAGCAGCTACAACATTAGGAGAAAATACACTTCCCGTCTATGAAATATACAAAGTTGGTAAGGACCCTTTTTGGGAAGAGGGTTTAAATATTTTAAATGCGTATGACTTATCCTGCACAGTTGTTCCACACTTTAATAATAAAGAGGGGGGTAACCACGATACTAGTTATAGTTATGTTGGGAAGAATAGAATAGAGAAACTTCTTAAACAATCTTATTCAAACATTCTTGGAATAGATGAACATACTGCACTTATTATTTCTGGTAAAGAGAATTTATTTCAAGTAAAGGGCATAGGGAAATTAACAGTAATCAATAAAAATGGAGTTCATCAATTTGATAATGGCTCTGCTGAAGATTTATCAATTCTTCAAGGTCTCCTTAAACCAGATGAAAAAATTACAAAAAATCAAAAAGAAATTTTGGAAAATGAGAGCCAAGATACTGCTTATGTAAAACAAATAGCAAAATTAGAAATTGAAGTAGAAAAAAATACAAAAAACAACGAACGTTTTTCACAAATAGTAGAAGAGCTTATATCTCTCCGTGGAAAGCTAAGAGAAGAAAAAAATTATGAGCTTTCAGATACTATTAGAAATATCCTGGAATCATGTAATCTACAAATTGAAGATAATGGAAACGAAATAAAGTGGTCTATTCTTGACTAGCTTTTGGGTAGTGTCCTAATATTTTAAATTCTTTACTTACTAAATCTATCCTTTGAGTCAATTCACGTTGTATATTTGAATCACTTAATTCATAGTCAATATAAAACTTGTATTCCCAAGGCCTCCCTAGAATTGGCCGTGATTCTAGTTTTGTTAAATTGATATTTAAATCATTAAATATATTTAAAGATTTAAGTAATGAACCAGGCTTGTCATCAGAAATTAGAACAGAAGAAAATTTATCGTTAATCAGTGAAAGATTAGGAGGCTCTAAACCTATAAATAAAAATCTTGTGAAATTTTCTGAGTCATTAGAAATATTTTTTTCTAAGATTTTAAATCTATCATCACTGTCAAAATGTTCTCCTGCTATGGCAGCCGTTGTAATGTCATTTGTTCTTAATACTTCATAGACACTTCCTGCGGTATCAAAAACAGGTGTAATTTTAAAATTATGTTTTTGTATATATTTGCTACATTGCTGAAGTGCTTGAGGATGAGAAATTACATTAGATATAAGTTCTAAACTAGATTCTGGAAGTGCAATTAAACTATGTTTTATTTTTTTTATATATTCGCCAAATATACTTAAATCGCTTTCAATCAGCTCTTCATAAGCTTCATTTACTGTCCCAGCAATTGAGTTTTCTACAGGAAGAAGTCCAAAATTACCCTCCTTGCTTGCAAATTCAATTAGTGACAAGAAGGTTTCACACGGTTGATAAAGCGAATCTGGAAATATAGTTTTAAGTAATTGCTCAGAATATGATCCAGGGGTTCCCTGATAAGCAACAGTCATTTCATTTTCCATCAATATATTCTAATGCTTTCACATATCCATATACACCTTGACCAATAATTGAATGATCGGAAAAATCTTTTATGAGATTAATCTTTCTAAAATCTTCTCTTTTATTTATGTCCGAAATATGTAGTTCGACAATTTTATTATTTTGGGAAAATACTGATATTGCGTCTCTTATTGAGATACTTGTATGTGTAAAAGCTCCTGGATTGAAAATAAGCCAAGCATCTTTTAAGTGGCTAATCTTTTGAATGAAATCTACAATCTCACCTTCATTGTTGGATTGAAAAAGTTCAACTTCTAAATTTAAGCTTGATGCTTTACTTTCAATTGTGTGAATTAATTCTTCATAAGTGCTTGATCCATATTGCTCTAATTCTCTTATTCCAAGAAAATTAAGATTAGGGCCATTGGCAATAAATATTTTTTTAATAATCAATCACCTCGAATAATTCATCGAAGTTTAAATTGATTATATTTGGCATAGATATATCTGAAAGAAGCACTATATCAACATTATCAACTAGGCTTTTTTTATCATTTTTTAAAGCTTCCATAATAGAATTTTTTCCTTTAGAAAATTTATAAGTATAGTTATAGTCTATTTTTTCTAAATATTGGAGATATGAGGTGACTACTTCTTGCGGTAACCCCATATGTTTCTTTGAGAGCAATAACTCATAATAAATACCAATTGCTACAGCCTCCCCATGTGAAACTTCAAATTCAGAATCTTTCTCAATAAGATGTCCAACCGTATGGCCAAAGTTTAATAATTTTCTTTTATTTAATTCTGTAAAGTCTTCGCTTACAATATCCAACTTTATTTTTATTCCTTTTTTAATTGTGTCGAAGCTAACTTTGTAATCTGAACTTAGAGATAACTCTTTATAAATCTCACTACTTCCAATTAAACCATGTTTAATGAGCTCAATTAATCCATCCTTGTAATCTTTTTCAGTAAGTGAATCCAGTAACTTATGACATACAAAAATTGATTTTGGCTGGGTAAAGGTACCTATTTGATTTTTACCATAATCATTATTGAAGCCATTTTTTCCACCATATGCTGCATCAACCATTGCAAGAAGAGTTGTTGGAACTGTACTAAAAGAAATACCTCTTTTAAAAGTACTAGCTGCAAATGCACATACATCCAAGAGAACTCCTCCTCCTATTATTAACAAATTGCTAAACCTATTTAAATTATGCTCAAATAATGAATTCCAAACCTTTTCAACAGATGCTAAATTTTTTGTGCTTTCAGAGATATCAATATATAAAACATCTGTGTTGAGTAGTTTTTCAAAATTATAAAATTTTAAATTAGAATCAACTATTGCTAGGTCGTGATAGTTATTAGTTTGGTTCAAATCATTTAATAGCTCTTCAAGAGTTTCTAAATATTTATTACTATTTGTCATTAGTTTAATTCCAAAGCATCGAGTGCTGCAGTATATAAATTTTCTTCACTTGAATTTGATAATATATGTCTTAGGGATTGATATTTTTCTTTTCTTTTTTCGAATAAATCCCTTACTGATTCCTTACCAAATTTAACTAATGGCCTATTAGAGTTTTTAATTCTTTCCCAAAGTGTGTTGAAATCCACCTCAAGATAAATTGCTTTACCACTTTTTAATATATGTTGATAGATTTGATTATTTTCAACCGCTCCCCCTCCTAATGCTATTAGGTCAAATCTATCAAGGTGTTTAAAAAATTCCTCTTGTTCTATTAATCGAAAATAACTCTCCCCCTTGTCAGCAAAAATTTTATTTATTGGTCCATAGAGATTTTCAATATGAAGATCTAAATCCATACAAGCAATATCTTGTTTAGAATCAATTTCTTTTATAAGAGTACTCTTACCTGCACCCATAAATCCACACAAATAGTTACTTCTATTCGTTTTCATATCCCATTGTCCATTTTTTATTACTTAGTTCGAAGTCGTCAATATTATAATTTTGAAGATCACTCACTCTTTTTGCTATCTCATCTTTTGAATCACCACCAGTTTTTTCAAGAAGAGAGTTCAATAAATCTAAGGAAAGAACCCCTTCAAATATTGGAACTGCTCTTGGGACTGCACATGTATCAGATCTTTCATAAATTGTTTCAGTTTCTTTGCCTGAAGAAAGGTCTACACTCTTGATTGGAGTCAGAGTTGTACTGATTGGTTTAAGGTATGATGTCACCATGATCGGTTCACCAGTTGACATGCCTCCTTCAAACCCTCCTAAGTTGTTTGAAATTCGTTTAATTTTATTATTATCAAGCTTCATTTGGTCTTGAACTTCAGTGCCATATTTCTTGGATGCTTCAAAACCATTACCAATTTCTACTGCTTTAACACTTTGAACTGAAATCATAGAGGATGAAATTTTTGCATCAAGCTTCCTATCAAAATGAACATAGCTTCCACACCCTGGTGGATAATTAATTGCAAAGCACGTGATGGCACCCCCGAGAGTATCTTTTCTCTTTCTTGCAGCTTTTATCTCCTTGACCATCAAATCTTCAGCATTTTTATCAGGACACGATACCTCAGATTGTTCAATTAAATTTTTAAAAGAATCGATATCAGAGATTTTTGTTGGAATGAAACTTTGACTACCTATAGATGAAACAAATCCAACTAATTGAATATGTAATTGAGAAAGTATCTGATGAGTAATTGCACCAACAGCACACCGTATAGCAGTTTCACGGGCGCTAGCTCTTTCTAGTGTAAGACGGATATCATCATGGTTATATTTTAAGGTTCCTACTAGGTCTGCATGACCTGGCCTTGGAACAACATAAGGCTCTATTTCCTTATCTTTCCAGTTTTTCCAATCTTGATTTATTATCTTTAATGCAATTGGGCCACCGGTAGTAAGGTTATTAACAACACCAGAAGTAATTAATACTTGATCTTTTTCAATATTCATTCTTCCACCAGATCCAAGAGTTTTTTGTCTTCTTAAAAGAAATTTATCAATATATTCTTTAGTTACTTCAAAATTAGATGGGATGCCTTCTACAATTGCCGTAAGTTCAGGACCATGACTTTCTCCAGCTGTCAGATATTTAATCTTCATTATTTAGCCTTTCCAGTATCTCATGGTAAACATGATCAAACTTGATTTCTTGTGCTGTCCATAAATTA
>MDSV01124678.1_pt1 | contig 15035 bp, 11 predicted proteins | sample 810851 | NCBI WGS metagenome assembly MDSV01 (sample SAMN05326640, study PRJNA326480) | marine metagenome | isolation source: seawater | place: Atlantic Ocean: North East | collected 2012
AGCCGTTCAAGACTAGGACGTTGATAGGCAGGGTGTGTAAGCGCTGTAAGGCGTTGAGCTAACCTGTACTAATTGCTCGATCGGCTTGACCTTATTACATCAAGTAATTTCTAGATATTAATTTCTTCACCAAGATTACTTTGTTTGAACTTATGAATTTTGTCTGATGATCATAGCAAGATTGAACCACCTGATACCTTTCCGAACTCAGAAGTGAAACGTCTTAGCGCCGATGGTAGTGTGGTTGCGACCATGTGAGAGTAGGACATTGTCAGACTTTTATTAAAAAAGAACCCCGCTGATATTCTCAGTGGGGTTTTTTTATTCTTCAGAAACTAACAATGCTCCTATTGCAGAGGCATATTCTGCATTTTCAGGAAAATGTGGATTAAAAGAACTAAGAGAAGCAGCTTTTTCTATAGAGTTCCTTAATAATTCAAATTTCGGAGTTCTTCCTACTACTACAATATCTTTAACTTCAAAAGCCATAGCTACTGAGGTGGCTATTCTGGCAATTGTTTGGCCTACTAGATTCATAATGCCTGCAGCTATATCTTCTTTAGAGGGACCTTCAGAGATCTTAGTTATTTTTCCAAAGTTGACAGCAGTTATATCGGAAGGCAAAAGTCCTATTGGTCCAGAAACAACATCTCCCAATATAAGATCGGTTCCTATGTAACTTCCATTACTAGCTAAGGACTCTATCTCTTGTGCGTCTGCAGTCCCTAAAAGCAGCTTACTTAGTCCTAAAATAGTACCTCCACCAACACCAGTTCCTGAACAATGCATAAAATGTCCGTCTTTAGCTAAAATACAAGCAGTCCCAGAGCCTGCACTCACAATTATTGCTGGTGTATTAGAGTTTAACCTTGATAGATGGAAACCGCCTTTGCCGATGGCTTCTACTTCATTAACATGCGTAACTTTAATTTTATCAATAGAATCTCCAATTAACGCGTGATGTCCGCCTGTAAGAGAAATACTCTCTATTTCATCTACATTAATATCTTTAATTATTTCATTTATCAATTCTTCAGAAGGTTTCTCCTTTGATAACATTGAATTGTGTATCAGATCTCCATTAGATTCCTTTTTTAGTATATCTGTTACGGTTATCCCAAAATCTATAGCAACTTTCATAATAATCCTTGTATTATATTTGTTGAGAAGCAAGTATAAGATGATATTTAGTTTAAGAGGTAATAAATGAGAGTAAGACAACTAGTTTTGGTAGCGAATGAAAGAGATCCTATAGTTACTAATTTAGAAGAGTTATTTAATATCCAGGTATCTTTTTATGATCCTGGCATTAAATTTTTTGGGTTAGAAAATGCTGTCTTACCTGTTGGAGATACGTTTTTAGAAGTCGTTAGTCCTATAGAAGATAAAACCACCGCAGGAAGATATTTAGAAAGGAGAGGAGGGAATGGTGGTTATATGGTCATAATCCAAGTAGAAGATTTTTTAGAGACAAAGAAAAGAGTAGAAGACAACAACATGAGGGTAGTTTATGAATCAGAAGACCCTAAAGCTAGAGCAATTCATTTACACCCCAAAGATGTAGGAGGGGCGATTCTTTCTTTAGACTATATGGATCCAGCAGATAGTTGGAAGTGGGCAGGTGATGACTGGGAATCCAAGATAAACACTGATGTTGTAGAAGAGCTTAATGGAGTATTTATTCAGTCAGAAAATCCAGACAATATGCTTCTCAAATGGGAAACTGCTTTAGGGATAAAAGGTTCTCAAGAACCGGAAGGCTTAACCATTAATTTGGGAACTACAAGAGTGGTCTTTATTGAAGATCAGGACGGAAGAGGTGACGGCCCTTCTGCTTTTGAAGTAAAAGTAAAAGATCCAGCTTCTGTAATGGCTAAAGCAGAAGAATTAGGTCTTTTAGACCAAGGGGAAATTAGCATAGGAGGGGTAAAATTTTTACTAAATTGAAAATTTTTTCTTTATTCTCATTAATACTCATCACTTCTTGTGGAGGTGGAGGTGGCACTTCTCAGGCTAGCTCAATACCTTCAGGCACTGGCAGTGTCCCTACAAGCGGAGGATCGAGTAGCACTGGCTTGTCCTATGATGAGTTAAAACAAGAGTATGAGGATGCACCAGAATATCAAAATCAATATGGATTAGCCCTAATTAATGCTTCTTCAGCATATGCTAGAGGTGCAACAGGCGAAGGGGTTTTAATAGGAATAATGGATTCAGGTGTAGATACAAACCACCAAGAGCTAGATGGTCAATCTAAATTCACTTCAGATAGTTACCTTACTTACTCTTCAAGATCCCCAACAATTGAAGAGAAAAGACATGGCACTCATGTTTCTGGTATAGCTGTAGGAGAAAGAGATGGAACTGGTATCCATGGGGTTGCCTTTGATGCACAATTATTTTTTATATCCATAGAATTATCTGAACCTCCTCCAAATTATGAACCTGTCCCGATAAACAGCTCCATTGATTATTCTGAGATAGATGATTCTTGGTCAACTTTAGAAAGTTATTTTTTACAAAGAGGCGTAACAGTAGTAAATGGAAGTTTTGGTTATCAAGGAAATATAAATGATTATAACGAAAGTGATCTTAGGTATGCTTTTCCAAAGACAATTTCTACCTTAGCTCAAGCAAATACTTCAGATGCTGAGAAAACAATCTTTGTATGGTCAGCAGGAAATGCGGGTGCTTATGCTGATGAAGGTGTTGATTATTCAAGTCCAGAAGTATTTCCAGGTATGGCTTATCTGCTTCCAGAGCTTCAAGGACATACAATAGCAGTAGTATCAGTAGATAATACTGGTTCGATCAGTTGGTTTTCAAGCAGATGTGGTGTGGCAAAAGACTATTGCATAGCAGCTCCAGGAGAAGACATTAATAGTGCTTATTCTAGTTCTGGAACTAGTCAATACGCTGAATTTAGTGGAACTTCTATGGCGGCACCTCATGTGTCTGGAGGACTGGCATTATTAGCAGATTATTTTAGAGGGCAACTTGGAAATACAGAGTTAGTGCAAAGGTTATTTGCAACAGCAAACAAAGAAGGAATTTATTCTAATTCAGAAATTTATGGCCAAGGGCTTATGGATTTAGATGCAGCTACTTCTCCAGTCGGCTCAACTATGGTTGCTGTTTCACCATTATTATCGGAATTAAAATATTCAGAAACAAGAAGCAAAATTAACTTCTTACCTAATTTTATTGGTGATGCATTTAATGATCTGTTTGAAAAAGAGTATGTTGTCTTCGATGAATTAGGGGCTCCTTTCTTTAAAAAAGTAGGAACTTCTTTCCAATCTTTGCCAATTTCTTATTTAACTTATCTTCAAACTAATTCCATGAATCAAATTAGGGAGATTAAAAGTGATTTAAATGGTTTAAGTTATAGTTTTGGGATCAATGATTTCTCTAAAGATTATGAACCTCACTCAGTCTCTCTGTGGTCAAAAGACAGGAAAAGACTTAAATATTTTTCTTTGAAGAGTGATTTATCAGAAAGTAATTTCATATTTATAGGGAATGGAATCAGCCCTAAAAATTATTTTGGATCAAATAGTTCTTACGACAATTTAGACAGATATTTTTATAAAGATAATAAAATAAATCCTTATCTAGATTTTACATCTAATGGCTCTTTTATTGGTTTTGGAAGAAATATTTCAAATAACTTTTTACTAAGTGGAGCCATACTTTCAGGAAAACATGAGGACTCAGAAAGATATATAAGTCCCTCTAATAGTTCTGGAGTTTTATTGGAGCTAAAGCAAAAAAATAGAAAATTTGAATATGCTTTTCAATTAGGTTTTATTTCAGAATCTAATTCTATAATGGGTAGTTATCTTACAGGAGGCTATGGTCTTAGTGATTCCAGTACATACTATTCAGGAATTAATTTTTCGACCTCTATCTTTGGATTTAAATCTATAAATTCATTTTTATATGGAAAAAGTAACCCCAACATTAATAAAACGGGAATTCTTAAAGACTTTGAGGAATTAACCTCATCTTCGTTTTCGATGGGTTTATTTAAAGAAACTATAGATAAAGGAATCATTGGAATGCAGATTTCTCAACCCTTAAGGCTAGAAGAAGGAACAGCAAGTTTCCAATTGCCTGTAGGAAGAACTAGAGATAGAAATGTATTATTTGAAAATTTTATTTATGATTTTTCACCCTCTGGAAGGCAGATTGATTTAGAACTTCTTTTTAGTAAGAACTACAAGAACCTTAGTTTTGATTCTAGATTAGGTTTTTCTAGGAATTACGAGCAAGTTGAAGGTGAAAATAAGTTTTTCTTCCAAGGAAATATTAAATTAAGTTTAGATTGATTTAATTGAAGAAACTCTTTATTTTCTTTTTAGTTATTTTTCCCATAGAGTTCTTAGGAAGATTATCCAAAATTAAGACTCTTCTGGGCAGTTTATAATCTGATAGATCTTTAGAGCACCACTTTTGTATTTCATCTAAATCTAAGTCTTTGTTATCAGTGGTTACCAATGCCACACCTATAACCTCACCCCATTTATCATCATCAAGTCCCATCACTGCGCATTCTCTAATTTTTTGATTTTTTAATAGAGTATCTTCTATTTCTAGGGCAGATATTTTATATCCTCCAGATTTAATTATGTCGATTGAGTCTCTACCTAAAATTTTATAGTAACCATCCTCTATTAGGGCTATATCTCCGGTTTTAAACCAAGAATTAGTAAATGATTCAAGTGTCTTCTGAGGTTGATTAAGGTATTCCTTAAAGACCTGAGGCCCCTTGATTAGAATTTCACCTGCAACTCCTTCAGTACTTATTTCCTTACCTGTTTCATCTTCTAGTCTTACTTCAACTTCAGGCAGGGGAACTCCTACAAAACCAGGTTTTCTTTTACCTATATAAGGATTAGATAGGGCCATCCCTATTTCTGTCATTCCATATCTTTCTAAGATTTCTTGGCCGGTTAAATTCTTCCATTTTTTATGAATCTCAGGGGCTAATGCAGCTGATCCTGACATCATTAAACGCATGTTCTTGAATTTCTCAATTAATTCTCTATGGTTATTTTTTTCTAGATTTTCAATAAGTGAGAAATAAACTGTGGGAACTGCAGTAAATACAGAAAAATCATTTTTGATCATTTCTTTACTTAGTCTACTGAAATTAAAAGAACCCAACATAGTAACTTTTGCACCTTGATATAAAGGAGATAAAAGTGAGTTTATGATTCCATGTATATGATGTAGAGGTAAAAATAACGGAATGTGATCCTCTTTCTTCCATTGCCAAGCTTCAACTAATGTAGCTATTTGTGATCTAATATTTTTGTGGGTAGAGACAACTCCCTTTGGCTTACTGGTAGTTCCACTCGTGTAAAGTATCATGGCTTTCCTTTCAATTTCTACACTAGGAAGTTTTTTTAATTCTTTTAATTCTAGATCTTCAAGGAAGATTAAATCTATATTTTTAAAAACAGAAAAATTAACATTAGTTCGGTAGGTTTTAGAACAGATTATTCTTTTAGCCCTTGTATCTGAAAGAAAATGCTCAAGTTCATCCTGTTTAGCTGAAAGGCTTAAAGGTATAGCTATGCCTCCAGCTTTCCAGATTCCCCATAATACATTTATGTATCTTTCGTCGGGCTCTATAAGAAGGGCTATAGGTTCTTCGTAAAGATCTTCTTTATTATTTAAAAGGTAAGAAGCAATTAAATCTGATTGTAAGTGCAAGTTAGAATAAGTTATTTCTTTTCCTTCTACTACTAAAGCGGTCTCATCTTTAAATTCTTTTGTTCTCTCTAAAATTTCTATCATTTATTAAAGCAATATAATTTAGCCACTAATTTATAGCTAAATTATATTGTGTAAAGGGAGGTAGTACTTAAAAAAGTCCTGCAGCGTTATGCTGTGCTAATTGCTCTGCTGACTGTCTATCTATTTCTTTTGAGTCCTCTAATGGCTTTTTCATTTCAGCCCAATCTACCTCAAAATCACTATCTGATTCAGCAAAAGCTAGTAGATTTAATTCATCATATAGAGGTTGAATTTTTTCAGTTAAGAGCCCAATCTTTTTTAAGTTAGGCATTACCCTATTAAAGAGAAGATTATTAAAGATATCTTGATTCTCTTGGTTAACAATCAACTCAAAAGCTTCATCCTCAGAAATACCAAACCACTTTGCTGGAAGTTCTGTATTAATAATTCTTCGTCTCATAACAACACATGCTTCATAAGCAAATTGTGCTCTTTCTTCTAGCTCTTCTTCTGAAAGTGTTTGCAGGAATTCAGTTAAATAATTTATTCCAAAAGTTACATGTCTAGCTTCATCCCTAATTACATAATGTACTAATTGTCTCAAAAGAGGGCAGTTCGATGTCTCTTTTGTAGTTTGGAATGCAGCTAAAGCCAGTCCTTCTATTACTATCTGCATACCTATAAATTTTAAGTCCCATCTTGGATCAGTAAGGGTTTTATCTAAAAGAGCTTTTAAATTTTTATTCACCGGATACTCAAGTCCGTGAATTCTTTGTAAATATCTTGAAAAAACTTCTACATGTCTAGCTTCATCAAAAGTCTGAGAAGCAGCATATAATTTTGCTTGATAAGTAGGTGCACAGGAAACTAGTTGAGAGGCTACCAAGAGAGCCCCTTGTTCTCCATGAAGAAATTGACTTAATGCCCAAGCTTGATCATGACGCATATATTCAAGCCTTTTTTCCTCAGGTAGAGCTGCTAGGGGTCCTTCTAATCTAGCTACCATTTCAGGTTTTATGGGATATTCATCTCTAGCTATTCCTTTAGACCAATCTAAATCTATTTCACCGTCCCAATTAAGCTCTTTACCTAATTCATAAAGCTTCTTTATTCTGCTATCGGCATCTGTGTAATCCCAGTTGTAATGACCAGTCATTGGAGTTTCAAATATCTCAGCAATATCTTCAATGTGATTGGGTGAGAAATTTTCAGGTAAATCAAACTCTCTAGGATCTACAGGAGGCCCATCAACTTTTGTAATAACTTTCATATCTTTTCCTTAAGCAGTTTTATATTCATATTCCAATGGCTTTGCCATTTCATCCCAGTCAGTTACCGAAGCATCCTCCAAATCTTTAAATTGGAGTATCCCCATTTGCTCATATTTTTCACTGACTTCTTCATCTAATAGACCTATCTTCTTTAGGTTAGGCATAATTTTAGAGAATAATAGATTATTAAAAAGATGAGCAGCCTCTGAGTTATTAGATATCTTCATTGCTTCATCTACATCCCAGCCGTAGTGCTTAAGAACATTAGTTGATCCAAATCTATCCCTCATGATCACACAAGCTTCATATGCAAAATCTATTCTTTCTTTTCTTTCTTCTTCTGAAAGAGTAGAAACAAATTCTTCTAAGTAATTAACTCCAAAAGTTACATGTCTAGCTTCATCTCTTATTACAAGGTAAAAAATATCCTTTAAAAGAGGATCCATCACAGATACTCTTTGCCTTTCAAAGGCAGCTAAAGCTAGACCTTCTATGATAATTTGCATACCTATAAACTTTAGGTCCCACCTTGGATCAGTAAGAACTTTATCTAATAAAAGCTTAAGACCAGGCATAATCGGATAATTAAAACCGATTCTTTCTTGTAAATATTTGTTATAGACCTCTACATGTCTAGCTTCATCAAAAGTCTGGGAGGCAGCATATAATTTTGCTTGATAAGTAGGTGCACAAGTTGCTAATTGTGATGCAACTAGAAGAGCTCCTTGCTCACCATGAACAATATTGCTGAGACCACTAGCTAAAACGTGCCATGAACATTCTATCTTTTCTTCTTCAGATAGTTTTTCAAAAGGTTCAAATCCATTAAAAGCAAAGAATTCAGGGTTAGATGCCCATTCAGTAAGAGGATAGGGGTCTTTTGACCAGTCTAAGTCCAGAGTAGCATTCCAGTTTAATTTTTTTCCTAAGGCATAGAGTTTTTTTAATCTATTATCTGCCTCTGTATAGTCCCAATTGTAACTACCAGTTAATGGAGTTTTAAATATCTCTACAATATCTTCTACATCTCTAGGAGTTAATTTACTTTCTAGATCAACTTCTTCTTCATGTCGATCAAAGTGTCTTAGGCCTTTCGGGCATTCATCTATTACTGTAATTTTCATATTAATCCTTATATACCTTATATATTAGTCTATTTTAAATAAATCTGTTAATTGTTCTAGCATAACGCCACCTAACTCTTCAGCACGATGTATAGTAACGGCCTTTTGGTAATATCTAGTTACGTCATGACCTATGCCTATTGCAATAAGGTTAACCGGAGATTGAGTTTCTATTGAATGTATAACTTGTCTTAGGTGTATATCTAGATAATTATTTGGATTTGTAGATAAAGTACTATCATCTACAGGCGCTCCATCAGAAATAACCATCAAAATCCTTCTTTGCTCAGGTCTTCTGATAAGCCTATCATGGGCCCAGATCAAAGCTTCACCATCTATGTTTTCCTTTAGTAATCCTTCTCGAAGCATTAATCCAAAGTTCTTTTGTCCCCTTCTCCAAGAGTTATCTGCAGATTTAAAAATTATATGCCTAACATCGTTTAATCTTCCTGGATTCTCAGGTTTTCCTTCTTCTACCCATCTTTTTCTACTTTCTCCACCTTTCCATTGTTTAGTGGTGAATCCAAGTACTTCTGTTTTTACATTACACCTTTCTAGAGTAGTGCTAATTATGTCTGCACATATAGCAGCTACCGTCATAGATCTTCCTCTCATGGATCCTGAACTATCCACTAGAATTGACACTACTGTATCTCTGAATTCAATATCTTTTTCTATCTTATAAGTAAGAGGAGTTACTGGATCAGTAATTATTTTATGTAATTTAGACGTATCTAACATACCTTCTTCCTTGTTAAATTCCCAAGACCTGTTTTGTTGTGCCATTAGGAATCTTTGCAATCTATGCGCGAGCTTTGAAACTGTTGATTTACTAGGACCCATGAGCTGATCTAAGTGCCTTCTCAGTCTTTGTAGCTCTTCTGTACTAGCCATCTCTTCTGCATTAACTTCTTCATCAAAGTCCCTAGTGAAGACTTTATATTCAAAATTTATGGTCTGTTCCACTAGCCTTTCTAACCAAGAATGATTGCTATTTATTTCTTGGTTTTCATCTACGATCCCATCTTCATCTATATCTCCCAACTCGGCATCTTCAGGAGCTTCAGTTTGATCCATTTCATCTGTCTCAGTGCTTTCCATTGAAAGTTCTTCTTGACCAGGTTCATTCTGAGATTCGTCAGAATCATTTGAATCATTAGACTCCTGTTCTTCATTTTCTGTCTCTTCATTTTCTAAAGAATCTAAGTTCATTTCATGAAGTAATTTTCTGGTAACTTCAGAAAAACTTATTTGATCCTCCAAAGCTTCCTTAAATTCAGAAATAAACTTAGAACCATGCAAATTTAATGATTCTTTCCAATGTGAAAGGACATTTAATTGGTTTTTTGAAAGTTTTTGATTGAGAAGGATTTGTCTGAGCCAACCCTCTAAAGCAAGTTCAATTAGGTTTTCTTTATCTTCAGAATTTGAAGCCAATTTACATTTATCTTCAAATCTAGATTTAAGATTATTGTTTACTCCTGGATAAAGTTTTGAGCCTAATATTTCTACTCTACAGTCTTCAGTCTTAGATAATAAGAAATTTATCTTTTCAGAACCTGTTTCAATTTTTATTTCTTGAGATGAAAATCTTTTGGAACAAGCTAAGGCATCAGCTATACCTCTATAGGAATGAATTTCAGATTTTTTCTTGGGCAGGTTAGGAAGAACTATATTTGAGTCTGTAGGAGCTCCACTAAAAGTTATTTCAATTTCTGGATCTTTAGATAAGGCCCTGGTGGTTGAAGCAATTGCGTCTTTCAAGTTTTCTTCAGAGACAATCTTTTTTCTCATATCATTTAATCTTCTTCAATAGCCTCCAGAGCAGAGTCTTCAATATCTTCATTAAAGCAACGCTGATAATACTCAGCAATTATTGCTCTTTCTGTTTCATCACATTTGTTAAGAAAGGTTATTTCAAAGGCTTTATTTCTATCTTGGAATATAGAAGTATTTTCCGCCCAACTAATCACAGTTCTAGGAGACATTAATGTAGATATATCTCCATTAGCAAAACCTTGTCTTGAGAGGTTAGCCACTGAGATCATATTTGTTACTTCTTCTGTCCCTTTTTTATTTTTAAAGGCAGGAACTTTTGCAAGAATAACTTCTTTTTCTAATTCCGGAGTAAGATAATTAAGCGTGGATACTATATGCCATCTATCCATTTGCCCTTGATTAATTTGCTGAGTTCCATGATAGAGGCCTGTCGTATCTCCCAAACCAACTGTGTTGGCTGTAGAAAATAATCTAAAGGATGGATGTGGAGAAAGAACTCTATTCTGATCTAGCAGAGTCAATTTACCCTCTACCTCTAAAACTCTTTGAATTACAAACATTACATCGGGCCTACCTGCATCATATTCATCAAAGACTAATGCAGTAGGTGTTTGCAGGGCCCACGGCAAAATACCTTCTTTAAATTCTGTAATCTGTTTTCCATCTTTTATTACAATTGCATCCTTTCCTAACAGATCTAATCTACTTATATGGCTATCGAGATTTATCCTTAAGCAGGGCCAATTAAGTCTAGCTGCAACTTGCTCTATATGAGTTGATTTTCCAGAACCATGATAACCTTGGATCATGACTCTTCTGTTATGAGCAAATCCCGCAAGGATAGCTAGAGTGGTGTCTTTATCAAATCTATAAGTATCATCTATATTTGGTACATAATCATTAGATTCACTAAACCCAGGGACTTTTAAATCTACATCTATATCAAATACCTGTCTTACATCTAGTTCAATGTCTGGATTAGATTCTAGAGTTTTTTCAATATCAGAATTCATAATTTTTCAATTTTTTTAAAAAGGGGGAGACATTATCCCTATTTAGTGACTTTCAGCAAGAAGGTTGTCTAGAGTACAATTGGTATCCCTTATATGGATGTAAATTATGGAAGTAGAAAGTATTTGGAAAATAATCAGAGAAGAAACACAAAAAAGAGCAGAAGCTGAACCTGTTTTAGCTAGCTTCTTTCATATGAGTGTTTTGGAGCATGATTCTTTTTTATCAGCAGTAGCAAGTCAGTTAGCAAATGATTTATCAAATAGCTCAATTCAACCGTTAATGATTAGAAATGTGATTAGAGAAAGCTTAGAGGCAAATCCCGATATGCTCTCAGATATTTCTTTTGATTTAACAGCCGTAAAAGATCGAGATCCGGCCTGTAAATATTATTCTACCCCTCTTTTATTTTACAAAGGCTTTAAAGCGCTTCAATCTCACAAGGTTTCAAATTGGTTATGGTTTCATGAGAGACATTCTTTGGCACTTTTTTTTCAGAGTAGAACCTCTGAAGTTTATGGAGTAGATATTCATCCAGCTGCTTCTATAGGTAGAGGAGTGATGATAGACCATGGGACTTCAGTTGTAATTGGAGAAACTGCTGTTGTAGAAGATGATGTCTCTATTTTTCAAGGAGTTACTCTTGGAGGTACTGGAAAAGAAGTTGGAGATAGACATCCCAAAGTAAGAAAAGGAGTTTTATTAAGCTCTTCGTCAACTATTCTAGGAAATGTAGAGATCGGAGAATATGCTAAGGTAGCCGCTGGAAGCGTTGTATTAACTAATGTATCGCCCGGAAAAACAGTAGCTGGAGTTCCTGCTGTTGAAGTGGGCGATTCTAGTAAATATGTCCCTGAAGATTAATAAACATTTAATAGAAATAGAGAAAAATGAAATATGAAGTAATAAATTATGAAATAGAAGATTCTATTTTAACTATAACTTTAAATAGACCAGATAGGTTGAATGCTTTTACGGGCCAAATGATGGATGAGCTAATTAATGCTTTTGATCAAGCAAGTAAAGATGATGCGGTAAGAGTAATAATAGTAACTGGTGCAGGTAGAGGGTTTTGTGCTGGAGCAGATTTAGAGGCAGGAGGCAATACTTTCAATAGAGAAGTTAGAAATAATAAAGGTGAAAAGGTTAATAAAGACGACCCAGAATGGATGAGAGATGGCGGAGGCAGAACAACTTTGGCTATCTTTGAATGCACAAAACCAATTATTGCGGCAATTAATGGGCCTGCAGTGGGTGTGGGAGTGACTATGACATTGCCTATGGATATAAGGTTAGCTAGCGAAAATTCTAAGTTTGGATTTGTTTTTGCAAGACGAGGACTAGTACCTGAAGCAGCATCGAGTTGGTTTTTACCTAGGATAGTTGGAATTAGTAAGGCTTTAGAGTGGACTTATTCAGGTAAAGTTTTTAGTGCAGAGGAGGCCAAAGAAGGAGGTTTGATCTCAGGAGTTTTTTCTCAAGATGACCTTATTCCTGAAGCAAAAAGAATAGCTACTGAGATTATAGAAAATACATCTCCTGTTTCAGTTTCTTTAACGAGACAAATGCTATGGAAAATGTTGACCGCAGATCATCCGATGGAAGCCCATAAAGTTGATTCAAGAGCTATTTATCAATTAGGTAAAGGTAAAGATGTAAAGGAAGGTGTTAATTCATTTCTTGAGAAAAGAAAACCTGAATTTCCAAGTAAAGTAAGTGAAGATATGCCAGAATTTTTTCCTTGGTGGAAAGAAAGGGAGTTTGAATAAAAGTGACAACAAAAAGGAAAGCCTTAAATAAGCTAGTTAAACTCTTAGAATTAGAGCAACTAGAGATTAATTTATTTAGAGGGCAGAGTGAAAACATAGGAGGGCCAAGAGTTTTTGGAGGACAGGTATTAGGCCAAGCCCTTATGGCTGCCCAGAAAACAGTCGAGTTAGAGAGAAAAGCTCATTCTTTGCATGCTTACTTTCTGCTGCCTGGAGATATGGAATATCCTATTGTTTATGATGTAGATAGAATTAGAGATGGAGGAAGCTTCACTTCTAGAAGAGTAGTTGCTATTCAAAAGGGAAGGCCAATTTTTAGTATGTCAGCATCTTTTCATAAACATGAAGATGGCCCTTCTCACCAGATAGATATGCCTGATATACCTGGCCCTGAAGAATGCGAAAGTGATTTGGAAGCAAAAAAGAAGATTGCTCATAAAGTCCCAGAGAAAATGAGAGACTTTTTTCTGAGAGAAAGACCAATAGAGATAAGAAATATGCCGGGCGAAGGCATGTTTGAAAAACCTAGGAAAAAACCACCCTACAAATATATGTGGATGAAAGCAGTTTCAAAACTACCAGATGATTATCATTTACATCAATGCATATTAGCTTATGCCTCCGACATGGGATTATTGAGCACATCGCATAACCCTCATAGATTAAGCTTTGCCGATGGAAACCTCCAGGGAGCAAGTCTTGATCACGGAATGTGGTTTCATAGACCTTTCAGGGCAGATGAATGGATGCTTTATGCGACGGATAGTCCAAGCGCTAGTGATGCTAGAGGATTTAACAGAGGTAGTGTTTATACAAAAGAAGGTATATTGGTAGCTTCTGCTGTTCAAGAAGGCCTAGTTAGAATCATCAAAAACAAAAAATAATTCTTTTTCTGATCATTGAAACTGGTCAATATTCAGTTAAAGTAATGATCTGCTATGAAAAAAATCTTAATTGCAAACAGAGGAGAGATTGCTATAAGAATCGCTAGATCAGTATCTGATCTAGGAATGATACCCGTAGGAATTTACTCTGAAGACGATGATAGTTCTTTGCATCTCACTAAGATGAATGAAAATCATAAAATTCCAGGGAAGGGCGTAAGTGCTTATCTAGACATAAAAGAAATAGTTTCAATATCTAAAGAAAAAAATATAGATGCTATCCATCCTGGATATGGATTTTTAAGTGAGAACAAAAATTTTGCCAAAATTGTCAGGGAAGAAGGAATAATTTTTATAGGACCTGATGAAAAAGCACTTAAATCTTTAGGTCAAAAGAGTTTAGCAAGAGGTTTAGCAGAGAAATTAGGAATTCCAGTTATTAAAGGAACTAATAAAAAGACCTCTTTAGAAGAATCTAAGAAATTCTTCAAATCGCTAAAAAAGAATTCACAAGTAATGCTGAAAGCTGTCCACGGAGGAGGAGGCAGAGGAATGAGAACAGTAAGTTCTCTTAAAGATTTAGAGGAAGCGTTTGATAGGGCTAGCTCTGAAGCAAAAAATTCTTTTGGTAATAATGGCCTTTACATTGAGGAGTATTTAAAAAATTATCGACACATAGAAGTTCAAATAATAGGGGATGGTAAGGGCTCCATTAGTCATTTATGGGAAAGAGAATGCTCTGTCCAAAGAAGACACCAAAAGATATTAGAAATAGCTCCAAGTCCATCTATTTCAGATTCATTAAGAGAAGAAATTATTAATGCTGCTTTGAAAATAGGACGATCGTTAAATTACTCTGGCTTAGGAACAATAGAGTTTTTAGTTAATCCAGAAAAAGAAGATTTCAGATTTCTAGAAGGAAATGCAAGGCTGCAAGTAGAGCATACTGTTACAGAAGAAATTCTAAATTTAGATCTAGTTAGTTCCCAAATAAAAATTTCACAAGGCAAAACACTTAAACAACTTAAGTTAGATCAAGAAAACATTCCAAAACCTTCAGGGTTTGCGATTCAGTCCCGTGTAAACATGGAAACTATCGACAGCCAAGGAAATGCAAAGCCAACAGGAGGAACTTTTAACAAATTTGATTTGCCCTCTGGTCCTGGAGTGAGAGTAGATACATACGGATATAGCGGTTATGAAACAAACCCTTTGTTTGATTCGTTAATTGCTAAAGTAATTACCTATTCGCCAACAGATACATACTCTAAAGGGTTGAAGAGAAATTATAGAGCTCTTTGCGAATTTGGAATTGAAGGAGTAGGAACAAATATAGGTTTATTAAAAAATATTTTGACCAATAAGAACTTTAAAACAAACAAAGTTCATACAAATTTTCTTGACTTGGAATTAGCAAATCTTATTGAAGAAAAATCTCATAAAAAACTTTAT
>MDSV01131515.1_pt1 | contig 15033 bp, 14 predicted proteins | sample 810851 | NCBI WGS metagenome assembly MDSV01 (sample SAMN05326640, study PRJNA326480) | marine metagenome | isolation source: seawater | place: Atlantic Ocean: North East | collected 2012
AAAGAAGAATAGACGTAAATACAAAAAAATCTAGGTTGCTCATATAAAAGTAAAGATTACTAGAAATGTTATGTAAACGATCAATAGTATAAGTACTAACTTATATAGACCTGAAAATTTCATTATCAAATATATTAAATTGTATCTGAATAATAGGAATTTATATTATCTCTAAGATTATAATTTGAAGACATAGACTCAGCATAGGCACCACACGAATGTATAGCAATTAGATCTCCACGAATTGATTTTACTAACCTGTAATCCTTAGCAAAGGTGTCTGAACTCTCACATATAGGTCCAGCAACATCATAATTTAAGTGATCACTGTTTTTAGATGTTAAATTAGATATTTTGTGTTTACTGTTATATAAAGCAGGTCTAATAAGGTTATTCATACCTGAGTCTAAAATCAAAAAATTTTTATCGTATGATTTTTTGGAATAAAGTATTTTAGAAATAAGAAATCCACACTGACCAACTATTGACCTTCCAAGTTCAAAGTGAATAGACTGATTTTTATCTAATCTAATTTCATTATTAAAAAGGTTAATAAATTCTTTAAAGTTTGACAATAAATTGTTTTCAGGGTATTCATAATCGATACCTAAACCACCTCCAACATTAATATTTTTTATTTTTATATCATTTTCTCTTAAATAATTCAGTATTTCATTTGATATCTTACATAAATCATGAAAAGGCTTTAGATTAATAATCTGGGAGCCAATATGAAAATGTAATCCTGTTATATTAATATTTTCTAGTTTCCGTAATTTAGGTATATGAGATATGTCATTTAAATCAATACCAAATTTATCATCACTTGATCCAGTCTGTATCTTTTTGTGAGTTTCCGATTTAATATTTGGGTTTATTCTAATTGATACAGTAGTTTTTTTAGAAAATTTCTTTGAGATTGAATCTATTACCTCTATTTCCTGTAGAGACTCTACATTAAAATAAGAGATGTTATTTATTATTCCATATTCAATCTCCTCATCAGATTTACCCACACCAGCGAATACAATATCTTTAGGGTTAAAACCTAAGTTAATGCAATGTTTAATTTCATTCGCACTAACTGCATCAATTCCTAAATTGAAATTTTTTATAACACTTAAAATTCTTGGATTAGTATTAGATTTAACTGAAAAATGAACCTTATTAAAGGGTTTTAGTGTATTTTTTAAGTTTAGTAAATTTTTCTCTAAGATGTCTAAGTCGTAATAGTAAAATGGAGTAGAGAGATTTATAAATCTCTTAACTAATTCAGATTGAAACACCTATGAAAATTATGATACGGATTTTAGAATTTGCTTGAAGGAATCAGGGTCATTCATTGCAATGTCTGCTAATACTTTTCTATTTAAATTGATATTAGATTTTTTCAGTTTACCTATAAAGTCAGAGTAAGACATTCCTCCTTCCCTAACAGCAGCATTAATTCTTTGTATCCATAGACTTCTTATTTCTCTTTTCTTAGTTCTCCTATGAATGTATGAGTACTGTAATGCTTTCTCTACTGCATTCTTTGCTACAGTCCATACATTTTTTCTTCTACCGAAATATCCTTTCGCTAACTTAAAAATCTTTTTTTTCTTTGCTTTTGCAGCTACTAAATTTCGTGATCTTGGCATAATTACAAATTTAAATCATTTTTTTTATATTCTTCTCATCAGACTTGTTGACGATAGAAGTCTTAGTTAAGTTTCTCTTCTGCTTAGTCTCTTTCTTGGTCAAAATATGATTTTTAAAAGCATTTTTTCTCTTAACTTTACCAGTCCCCGTTAATTTGAACCTCTTTTTAGCTCCTGATTTTGTTTTTACTTTAGGCATAATTTATTTTTTTGGTGATAACATTAAAAACATTCTTTTACCCTCTAATTTAGGTAATTCTTCTACATTAGCATAATCCTCAAGTGCTTGTGCTAATTTTAGTAGCAATATCTCTCCCCTCTCTTTAAATACAATAGTCCTTCCATAAAAGTGGACATATGCTTTTACCTTGGCTCCACTCTCCAAGAATTTAATTGCATGTTTTAGTTTAAAATTAAAGTCGTGCTCATCAGTATTGGGACCAAATCTAATTTCTTTTAAGACAGTCTTCTGAGCATTAGACCTGATTGACTTCTGCTTTTTTTTCTGCATATACTTAAACTTAGAGTAGTCAATTATCTTACAAACAGGTGGATCCGAGTTTGGAGATATCTCAACTAAATCAAGTCCTAACTGCCTTGCCATATCTTTAGCTTTATTGATTGGATATATATTAACATCAACATTTTCTCCAACAACACGAACCATATTGGAAGTAATTCTATCATTTACTCGATGCTTCTCCTCAGGTTTTCTCCAATTTCTTCTTTTTCTGTGAATATTAATTTTTTTGTTCTTTAATTAAAAATATCTGCAAATATCTCAATTATTTAAAAAAATAAAAGGAAAATAACATTAATTTGTAGATGGAGATAAATCGGTCTTTATATTGGATAAGAAATCATTTAAACTCATTTTGCCAATATCTCCTTTTGATTTCTTTCTGACGGAAATAGTATTTGATGACATTTCGTTATCGCCAATTATCATCATGTAGGGAACTTTCTTTAACTCAGCGTCTCTGACCTTTCTAGATATTTTTTCATTTCTATAATCTATACTCGATCTCAAACCATCATCTGATAATGATTTGTTAATATTTTCAGCATAATTTAAAACATTTTCATTTATGGGCAAAATGATTATTTGTTCAGGCGCTAACCATAATGGAAAATTACCTTCACAATGTTCAATAAGAATTGCAATAAACCTTTCCATTGAACCGAATGGAGCTCTATGAATAAGAACAGGTGTTTTCTTTTCATTATTTTTATCTATATACTTTAAGTTAAATCTTTTAGGTAATTGGTAATCAACTTGAATCGTTCCCAGTTGCCACTCCCTCTCAAGTGAATCTCTTACCATAAAATCAATTTTTGGACCATAGAAAGCTGCCTCTCCGTACTCTACAACAGCTTCAATACCCTTTTCTTCTACAGATTTAATCAGATCATTTTCTGCTCTATCCCACAGGTTACCATCACCAATATATTTAGAGTTATCCTCTTTATCTCTTAATGAAATTTGTACTTTAAAATTATCAAACGATAACGACTTAAAAACCTTAAGTATAAGATCGATAACAGTAATAACTTCATCTTTAACTTGATCAATTGTACAAAATATATGAGCATCATCTTGAGTAAAACCCCTAACCCTTGTCATACCATGTAGCTCTCCACTTTGCTCGTACCTATAGACTGTGCCAAATTCAGCAATTCTTAGTGGTAGTTCTTTGTATGAATGTGGTTTGAACCTATATACTTCACAGTGATGAGGACAGTTCATAGGCTTAAGAAGGTATTCATCATTATCTGAGGGTACTTGTATCGGTTGAAAGGATGACTCTCCATACTTCTCATAATGACCAGAGGTAACATACAAATCTTTTGAACCTATATGTGGTGAAGTTACGTGTTTGTATCCCTGCTTTTTTTGCTCTGAATACATAAAATTTATTAAATTTTCTCTTAGGATATGTCCATTTGGTAACCAAATAGGTAAACCTTGACCCACCTTTTCACTGAAAAAAAACAACTCCAATTCTTTGCCTATTTTCCTGTGATCTCTCTTTTTAGCTTCCTCTAATTTTAATAAATAATCATCTAAGAGATCTTGTTTAGGAAAGGATATTGCATAGAGTCTGGTCAACTGTTTATTATTTTCGTTTCCTCTCCAATAGGCACCAGCTACGTTTAATAATTTAAATGATTTAATAAACTTCGAGGAAGGGATATGGGGGCCTTTACAGAGGTCAGTAAACTCTCCTTGTTTATAAAAAGATATATTACCGTCTTCTAGACCATCAATTAATTCTAATTTATATTCATCTCCCTTTTCGGTAAAGTATTTAATTGCATCTTTCTTAGATACTTCTGATCTATCAAAAATAAGATTTGATGTACAAAGTCTAATAAACTCTTTCTCAATCTTAGATAAATTAATTTCTGAGGGATCGTATTCTTGAAAATCTATATCATAATAAAAACCGTTTTCTATAGACGGACCTATTCCAAATTTAATACCAGGATATAAGCCTTGTACTGCCTCAGCCATTAAGTGGGCTGAAGAGTGCCAAAATGTAGATTTTCCTTCGCTGTCCTCCCAAGTAAAAAATTTAATTGAACCATCGCAAGTGAGTTTAAGGGATAAATCAACATGTTCACCGTTAAAAGAGGCTACGAGAATTTTCTTTGCAAGACTATTGCTTATTTTTTTAGCAATTTCCAATGATGTTACTCCAGATTTATATTCCTTAACTGACGAGTCTGGAAAAGTAATTTTAATTAAGTTGTTACCCACCTAAACTTCTTTTATAAATATTTTATTATCAAACCTTAACTGCTTTCCATAAACCCCCTTATTATCTCTCTTTCCTGCACTAATTGCCATACAAATTTGAGCTTTCTTTGGCAATTTAAGAATTTTTTTAACTCTTGAAGAATCAAGTCCTTCCATAGGACATGTGTCATAACCATAAGCTCTCATTGAAAGCATAAAATTTTGGCAAGCTAATGCTGTTGTTTTTTGGGACCATACTTTCATATCATTAAAAGAAGTAGGTTCTCTAGGAATAAGTCTAAACAAACCTATTATTGATATCATTAACTTCTTAAAAAAGCCAAAATAATTAAGGAAACCTTGATTATATGCAAATTTTGTAATTTTCCCGTAATAGTTTAAAACACTCTTTGGTGGATCCTTTCGTGTATTTATGTAGTCTAGCATCATGTTGTTATTTCTTTCCCAATGATCTGGTCTCGCCACAAAAACGAATAACTCTTTGGCAGTTTTTGCTGCCGGTTGAGAAAAGCATGCCTCTATTAGATCTTTTTTCTTCTTATTTGACCTAATCCAATAAATTTCCCAGGTCTGAAGGTTGGATGATGTTGGTGCTTTTAATGCATTTTCTAAACATTTTTTTACTATTTCCTCAGGTATTTCATCACTTTTATATACCCTTACACTTCTTCTAGTGTCTAAAACTTTTTGGAATTCTTTAGAGTCTATTTCAGGGAGAGGAGGAGAATTATCTTTTAAATTCTTATTGTTAGAATTTCTATCGTCTTTAATATCTGAAAGTATGGATGATATGCCCATACTTCAAAATTATACAAAAAATTTATAACTTATTCTTAAGTTGATCTAAATTGGAATACAAATTATTTATATCGTCTTTAAGAGAATTATATTCACTATCTGGTCTTGGTAAATCGAGACTAAAAAAAGCTATTGCTTCCCAAATTTCAATAACGTCTGTATTGTTGACTTTATATGGTTCGTACTTTTTATTATCTGAAATTAATAATAAAGATTTTTCTTGTGACTCAATTCTTTTATAAACAATACCTTCATCCTTGGTGAGTATGATGTACGTCTTTCCATCACGTATAAAATCTATACTCTCTATATATTTACCTATAACAATACTACCTGAGGTGAGGGGAAGCATTGAGTCGCCTTTTATTTCAAATGCTCTATGCGTACCTGAAAAATGAAGAAAAGGTAACTGGAATTTTGGCAGGTTTTCAATGAACTCGAAGTCAGAGTAGGAATTTGTATATCCAGCTGAGACTTTTTGGTTAATTAATTCTATATTTTCGTCTCCCTCACTATCTACAGTGATAGAAAGAACTTTCACCTTCTGACTATCATCATCAAGATAATTACCAACATTTAATTTAGAAACATCTTTTCTTAAAATATTATCTAATGAAATAGAAAAGACCTCACACATTTTAAGAAGGTTATTAAGTCTAGGATCTGACCTACCCTCTTCATATGCACCTACTAGAGATCTCTTAATTCCAATTTTATTAGAAAACTTTTCTTGAGTCCAACCTTTTTTCTTTCTTAGATATCTTATATTTTCGTTTATCTTTATCATTATTACTATAAATATTAGTAATTATAACGATATTTATTTAATTACTAAAATATTTAGTATGAAAAATTCAGAAAAGGAAATCTATTTTCACGTTGGATTAGCAAAAACTGGTTCAACATTTTTACAAAACAGCTTCTTCCCAAAACTTAAAAATATAAAATATATTAGCACGCATAGATACTGGAGATGTATAAATATAATTAAAAGGACAAAATATAAAAGTTATCTTATATCCAGAGAGTTTGATCGTCAATTCGAAAATGAGATTAAAAAAATTTTAAAAGAATTTCCTCAGACTAAGATTATAGTTGTATTTAGAAGACACGATAAATGGATTTCATCTCAATTTAAGAGACATTCAAAAAATGGATATCACTGGGATTTTAAAGATTTCTACAACAATAAAAATACAGGGTTTTGGAAGAAAGAAGATATGTTATATTCAACTAAAATTAATTTAATAAAAAAGTATTCAAAAAGTAAACCTCTAATATTAAGATTTGAAGAACTGAAAGAAAATCCTCATTCTTACCTTAGTAAAATTTCTAAATTCACTAAATCAAATTATTCAAAAGATGATATTTCATTGAGTGTTGTACATAGCTCTTGGTCAGAGAAACAACTTGTTTTCTTAAAAAATTTCTGTCGAATATTTAAAAAAAATCCACCGGAATATTATGCTAATAATAAAATATTACATTGGCTATTATATAGACCATGGTGGCTTTTGTTTCATTTTGTCATGTATTTTGCTTACTTCTTACCTAAGTCACTTGTAATCAAAAAACCATTAATAGACAAAACGTATCTTTCTAATTCAATGAAGAAATATGCTGAAGACTGGGAAAAAATCAAAAAATTATCAGACTAAAAAGATATAAACTTAACGCTATTATCTTCTATCATATTATTTATCTCAGCAGTGTAAGTATTAAGAATTCTTTTGAAACTTGAAATCTCAGCATTCAATTCCTTTTTAACATCTTCAAAAAATTCTAATGACTGTTTTGTTGGTGGATAATCGCCTCTTTGTGAATCAGCCAATAAAAATGCAATCCTATTATTAATTCTTATTCCATAGTTTAATGGGTCTTGCCTGCTCTGATTTTTTGTCATATGAATATTATTTTCAACTTTAGTCAAATCTTCATTAAAACTTTTAATCAAATTAATAATCTGAGGCTTATCCGAGACCTTTTCAGAAAGATAATCTAAATCATTTTTAATGTTTCTTATATCAATAATAGTCTGATTTGCTTTAGTTACCTCATCTCTTACCTTCAAAAGAAAATCTAATTGTTTTTCGTAATCTTCAGGAGTATTATTTACTCGTGGATCTTTTACTATATTAAATTCCTTAGTAATTTCATTATCATTATAAGTCATTCTCACATCGTATTTACCGGGAACAACTTTGGGACCAGTATTAGGTGATGAGTAAAAAATCATTCCATCGAAAGAAATAAAACCTGGGTATCTCATATCCCAAATCAACTTATTACCTCCAGACTTTGGGGAAATAGATTTAATATCACTTGATGAGAGTGCATAATCAATGTCGTTTGTATTACTTAAGACAGGTTTACTTTGACTAGACATTAATTTTGATTTATTATTGGTAAATGATCTAATTAAAGATCCGTCTTTATCAAGAATTTCAATTTTTACAAAATCATCTTCATTATAATCTTTAATAAAATAATTTATAATAACACCGTTAGGATGATTTTCACCTACAAGAAGGGTATTTGGCTTTCGCCAACCACCAGATTGAGCTAACCTATAGGATAAGTCAGGTTTAAATAAAATAAATTTATCAGATTTTGAATTATCATTTAATTGATGAAGAGGTGTTAAATCATCTATCATCCAAAAACTTCTGCCATGTGTTGCAACTATCAAATCATTCTCCTTGACAGCAATATCTCTAATTGATGTAACGGGTAAATTAAGCTGAAATTTATTCCAACTTTTACCGTCATCAAAACTTATAAACATACCCCACTCTGTCCCAGCATAAAGAAGACCATCTCTCTTTTTATCTGATCTTATTGCTCTGGTATAATAATTTTCTGTAATTCCGCTGGTTATAAGCTCCCAAGTCTTTCCATAATCTTCTGTCTTGTATAAGTACGGTGTGTAGTCTCCAAACTTATATGAAGTTGCGGCAACATACACTTTCCCTTTCTTAAAAGGACTTGGGTCTATACAATTAATCATGTTAAGTTTTGGTGACATATTAGATGGTGGGGTTACATTCTCCCAGGATTTACCTCCATCTTTTGTAACATGAATAAGTCCGTCATCGCTACCCGTCCATATCACACCTTCTTCTAAATCTGACTCTGCAATTGCAAATATGTTTGCGTAAAACTCAGCACCTGTATTGTCTTGAGTTATAGGACCACCAGAAGATAATATTGTTTCTGGAATATTTCTTGTTAAGTCACCTGATATAGTCTCCCATGATTGACCAGAGTTAGTTGAGACATGTAAGAAATTTGAACCTGCATAAAGTCTTTTAGGATTGTGAGGACTAAATATTATAGGAAAATTCCAGTTAAATCTATATTTCATCACCTCCGCACCTGAACCCGCTGGGTTATCAGGCCAAACATTAACGGACCTGTTCTGATCAGTTGAATGATCTCTCATCATCATATAACCTTTATATGTACCACCAAAAACAATTTCATTGTTAAGAGGATCTGGTGCTAGGTGAGCACTTTCACCTCCAGCAGTTGGCTCCCAATCTCTTTCACCTATCGATGAGGATGATGTCCTGTGCTTAATTCTTATTGTACTGTTGTCTTGTTGAGCACCGTAAATCCTATATGGAAATGAATTATCTGTAGAAACTCTATAAAACTGTGCAGTCGGTTGATTAAAATAAGTAGTCCAATTATTTCCACTGTCATTGGACACCTGAGCTCCACCGTCGTCTGCAACTGCCATCCTTGTGTTGTCGTATGGATCGATCCATAAGTCATGATGATCACCGTGAGGAGCATTTTTAAGGGTAAATGTACTACCTCCGTCTGTTGAAACTCCATAACTTACATTTAACACATACACTTTATCTTCGTTTTGAGTATCTGCATAAACCCTAGTATAATACCAAGCTCTTTGCCTTAAGGCTCTATTTGAATTAATTTTTTTCCAATTAGTTCCACCGTCGTCTGACCTATATAAACCGCCATCATCAGCCTCTATCATCATCCATATTCTTTTTGAATTTACAGGTGATATAGCGACGCCTACTATTCCCCAAGGAAATGAAGGAAGACCATTAAATTCAGAAATATCTTCCCAGGTGTCACCACCATCAAAACTTCTAAAAACCTTACTGTCAGGACCACCACTATCCATTCTGTAGCCATTTCTCTTCATTTGCCAGGTAGCTGCATAAATAATTCTTGAGTTGTTAGGATCTAAGATAATGTCACCAATACCAGCCTTATCTGAAACGTACAGTATCTTGTTCCACGTTTTACCACCGTCAATTGACTTATAAAGACCTCTTTCTTCGTTTGGCTTCCACAAATTCCCAATAACACCAACATAAACAACATCTGGATTCTCAGGATGAATTCTAATTCTTGAAACATGTTCAGATTTAGGTAAACCAATAAAATTCCAGGTTTCACCAGCGTCGTTACTTCTCCACATACCCATTCCAGACGAAACATTACCTCTTAGTGTCTGTTCACCCTCTCCAACATATATAATATTTGGATCAGACTCACTAACTGCTATAGCTCCTATGCTACCACCAAAATATCCATCACTTATACATTGCCAAGAGTTTCCTGCATCTTCAGTTTTCCATACTCCACCACCAGCTGTACCCATATAATACAAATTTCGGTTACCAATTACTCCTGAAACTGTACCTGCCCTTCCACCTCTAAAAGGACCGACCAATCTATAATTAATTGAGCTATATAGATTTTCATCAAATGATAATAAATTAGAATTATTTCTTCTTTGCGAGAAGGAAGTGATGAATGTTAGAATTAATAGTGTTAGTATGTAATATTTTTTCATAGTTTATTTTTATTACATCAATTTAATTATTTTTTTTAAAATAATGAATATTGACATTTTGTCAGTCTTATTGTAAATTTGTCTAAAAGTTATAAATGAGCAAAAGCCTTTACATTCAAAGCTATGGTTGTGCAATGAATTTCTCAGACAGTGAAATAGTTGCATCAATTCTAAAAAAGGAAGGATATAATTTGTCTAATAAAATTGAAACTGCTGATCTTGTTTTGATAAATACCTGTTCTATAAGAGAGAAAGCTGAGGAAACTGTAAGGAAGAGATTAGAAACCATTAATATTCATAAAAAAGGCAAACCTGATATGGTTATTGGTATACTAGGTTGTATGGCTGAGAGGTTAAAAGAAAAATTATTAAATGAAGAAAAAGTTGTAGATATTGTTGCTGGCCCCGATTCTTATAGAGATCTACCAAATTTGGTAAGGAGTGTTATAGATAAAAACGAAAAATCTGTAAACACAATCCTGTCGCTTGAAGAAACCTATGAAAATATTGAACCAGTTAGAATTAATTCAAATGGTATAAGTGCTTTTATATCAATCATGAGAGGGTGTGATAACATGTGTTCTTTCTGCGTTGTACCATATACTAGGGGAAGAGAAAGGAGTAGAAACCCAGATAGTATAATTAAGGAAGCAATCAATTTATACAAAAAAGGTTACAGAGAGGTTACACTTCTTGGTCAAAACGTAGATTCATTTAAATGGTCTCCTACCCAGAATAATAAGATAAAGCTAGAGAAAGAGTCTAAATCCGATGAAATCACCTACTTCTCTGACTTATTAGAAATGACAGCTAAAGTAAGTCCTGACCTTAGAATTAGATTTTCAACGTCTCACCCAAAAGATATTACCATTGATGTATTAAAAGTCATTAGAAAGTATGAAAATGTTTGTAACTATATTCATTTGCCCGCACAAAGTGGAAATTCTAGAATATTAAAGAAAATGAACAGAACATACGACAGAGAATGGTACTTAAATAAAATTAAGGACATAAAATCTATTGTTGGGGATACTTGTGCTATATCATCTGATTTTATTGCTGGTTTTTGTTCTGAAAATGAAGATGAGCATATGGATACGCTATCATTAATGGATAATGTATTATATGATTACTCATACATGTACTATTACTCTGATAGGCCAGGGACACTTGCAAATAAAAAATACGACGACGATGTGCCTTTAGAGATAAAGAAAAAAAGATTATCAGATATTGTAAAAAAACAAAATAAACATTCACTAATTAGAAATGAGTCTAAAATTGACAAACATTATAAAATATTAGTTGAAGGATACTCAAAAAAATCTGATGAATTTCTAAGAGGTAAAACATCTGAAAATAAAATGGTCGTATTCAGAAAAAAAAATAATCTCATAGGCAAATACGTTGATGTCAAAATTAATGAATGCAATTCAGCAACTTTATTTGGAGAGTTATGTTAGATAAAATAAAAAAAATAAAACAAAAATTTGGGATAATTGGTAACTCAAATACCCTAAATCATGCAATTGAAGTAGCTATTCAGGTAGCTCCTACTGATATGACTGTACTAATTTCAGGAGAGAGTGGTACAGGAAAAGAATCCTTTTCTAAAATTATTCACTCAATTAGTAAAAGAAAACACGGACAATTTATAGCTGTTAATTGTGGTGCAATACCGGAAGGAACCATTGACTCAGAATTATTTGGACATGAAAAAGGATCATTTACAGGTGCAAATGAGTCTAGAAAAGGATATTTTGAGGTTACAGACAAGGGAACTATATTTTTAGATGAAATAGGAGAAATGCCATTATCAACTCAGTCTAGATTATTAAGGATACTAGAAAATGGAGAATTTATTAAAGTAGGTTCATCTAAAGTACTGAAGACAGATGTAAGAATTATTGCAGCAACTAATGTTAAATTAGAGGAAGCTGTTAGAAATAAAAAATTCAGAGAGGATTTATATTACAGATTAAATACTGTTCCTATTGTTGTTCCCCCACTTAGAGAAAGAGAAGAAGACATATCACTTCTTTTTAGGAAATTTGCTTCTGATTTTTCTGATATTAATAAAATAGATCCTGTAAGATTATCTGATGATGCAAAATCCGAACTTAAGAAATATAGATTTCCTGGAAATATAAGAGAATTAAAAAATTTAGCTGAACAAATTTCTGTACTTGAAATTGAAAGGAATATTAGTGCGGAAACAGTTAGAAAATATATTCCAGAGACATCAAACCTTCCTACTCTTTCTAAGTTAAACTCTGAGGCAAATGATGAAAATTATAATGAGAGAGATATATTGTATAAGATACTTTTTGATCTTAAAAACGATGTAACTGAAATGAAAAAAATTATTGATAACATATTAAATTCTAATGAAAAAGTACAGATAGACACAAAAAAATCAGAACTATTGGAGGATAATAATATTCTGATAAGAGATAAGGAAGTTCAATCCGATAATACTTTTCAAGAGGTAACAGAACTAGAAATTGATACAGAATCGTTAAGTATTGAAAAAAAGGAAAAAGAACTTATAATTAAAGCATTAAAGAAAAATAGAAATAAAAGAAAATATGCTGCAAAAGATTTAGGAATCTCAGAAAGAACCTTATACCGTAAAATAAAACACTACAAACTTGAAAGCATATAGGAAACTAACATACGTAATTATCACATTATTATCTTTTGGATGTGGTGTGTACTCATTTACTGGAGCTTCGATATCTCCAGAGGTAAAAACAATAAGCTTCCAAGATTTCTTTAATAACTCACCTTTAGGCCCTTCTAATATGAGTGTGCTCTTTACAGAAAAAATAAAAGATTATTTCGAGAGAAACACGAGCCTAGAGATTGTTGATGAGAATGGTGACTTAGAGATAGAGGGAACTATTGAAAATTTTTCATTGTCTCCAGTTGCACCTACTGCAGAAGGAGGTAGAAATGCCCAATATTTTACTGGTTTAACAAGACTCACTGTTAGAGTTAACGCTAGTTATTTAAATAAAACTGATGAACAATTTAACTTCGAAAATAAATCATTCTCATTTTATAAAGATTTTGATCAGAATACAGAAGAATTATCATCAAATGAACAAGAGTTTGTGGAAGAAATATTTGATCAGATAGTATTAGATATATTTAATTCATCTGTTGCTAACTGGTAAAGAATATGAAAAAAGCTGATCTAGAAAAATTTAGAAAAGAAAATCCATTTTCCTTTTTGCCGTATTTAATAAACCCTCCTATTAAATCTGATGATGATTATGAAAAAAAATTGAATTCCCTATCTCTTAGACATCCTGACAGGACATACCTTAAATCATTTTTAAAAAAAATAACTGTTGATCAAAGTCAAATTATAAATAATTTTATCAATAAGAAGCCAAAAATAAAGTCAAAAAAATCATTAGATAATATTAATGATCTATCTACACCTAAACATAAGAAGAAAATATTCTTGTCAGAAAATATGGCAAAAATTTACTTAAAACAAAATAAGATTTCAGATGCTATTAAAATTTATGAAAAACTTATCTCTAATAATTCAAAAAAAAAGATTTACTTTGCAAAAAAAATTAAAGAATTAAAAAAGAAAGATGTATAGTATAATCGTTGGCCTTCTTATATTTATTTCGATACTTCTGATATTAGTAGTTTTAGTTCAAAACTCTAAAGGAGGTGGATTATCTTCACAATTTGGAGGAAGTAGCTCAAATCAGTATATGGGAGTACAGAAAACCAATGATCTATTAGAGAAGGTTACATGGACGCTAGCAATACTCGTTGTATCCCTTACCTTACTAACTAAAGTTTTTATGCCTAGTAATTCTAATAACTTAGAAATATCTAGCCCTAATATTAATCAGGCTAATGAGCAGAACATAATACCTAGTAACCAAGCAATTCCAAACGAAGCTGGAACCAATGCACAAGAAATTGATTCGTTATTTTAATATTGACAATATGTCAATAATTTAAATTGGCACGAATTATGATTATATAAACATTAAATAATTAAATCTAATTTTTTATTATGAGTAAAATTAATTTTAAACCGTTAGCAGATAGAGTTCTTGTTGAACCAGCTGCTGCTGAAGAGAAAACTGCTTCAGGTATTATTATACCAGATACTGCTAAAGAAAAACCTCAAAAAGGTAAAATAATTGCAGTTGGTAATGGCACATCCGATTATAAAATGAATGTTAAAGTTGGTGATAGTGTTTTATATGGTAAATATTCTGGAACTGAGTTATCAATTGAGGGGACTGACTATTTGATTATGAAAGAGTCAGACATATTTGGTATTGTTTAATTTATAAATTTAATATTATGGCAAAAGAAATACATTTTAATACAGATTCAAGAGAAAACCTTCGAAAAGGGGTAGATACACTTGCAAACGCAGTAAAAGTAACACTAGGACCTAAGGGAAGAAATGTTATTTTAGATAAAAAATTTGGTGCACCTACAGTCACAAAAGATGGTGTGTCAGTTGCAAAGGAAATTGAACTAAAGGAACCTGTTGAAAATATGGGTGCACAATTAGTTAAAGAAGTTGCATCAAAAACAGCAGATGACGCTGGTGATGGAACTACTACTGCTACAGTACTTGCTCAAGCAATTTTTAATACAGGTATTAAGAATGTTGCTGCTGGAGCAAATCCAATGGATCTCAAAAGAGGTGTTGACAAAGCAGTTATCGAAGTTGTTAAGAATTTAAAGTCTCAATCAAAAGACATCAAAGATTCAAGCGAAATTTCTCAAGTTGCTACAGTATCTGCTAATAATGACCATGAAATTGGTAAGATGATCGCAAATGCAATGGATAAAGTAGGAAAAGATGGTGTTATCACTGTAGAGGAAGCAAAGGGGACAGAAACAGATGTTAAGACTGTTGAAGGTATGCAATTTGATAGAGGTTATTTATCTCCTTATTTTGTAACTAACAGCGATAAAATGGAAGCTGAACTTGAAAACCCATATAT
>MDSV01097741.1_pt1 | contig 15031 bp, 13 predicted proteins | sample 810851 | NCBI WGS metagenome assembly MDSV01 (sample SAMN05326640, study PRJNA326480) | marine metagenome | isolation source: seawater | place: Atlantic Ocean: North East | collected 2012
AAAACTACCCACCAAATCATAACATAAACTATTATTGATCCTGTAATACTCATTAAATTCTAGCTATATTAATATTTGTAATGGGCTTCTTCCCAGTTTTATCTTTAACTATTCTTCTGCAATTTTGTTTAATTGTTTCTATGAGATTTTTTTCTTGGTTTTTAGTTTCTAAGGAGAAAGTCTTACAAATATTAAAGATTTCATCTTCCATATCAAAAATAAAACTTTCTACATCATTGTTTTCAGGTATTCCTTTATATGAAATAATAGGTTTTTTAATTTTTCCATTGTTAGACAGTATCAAAGTAATCTCTAAGTATCCGTTAATAGATAAACTTTTTCTATCCTTAATTGATTTCGCATCTGCTTCTACACCTAGATATCCATCTAAATATATTCTTCCCGTAGGTGCTTTATCAATGATCTCAGGTTTGTCGCCCGGAAGTATCTTAATGATATCGCCATTTTCTATCAATAAAGTTTTAGGCACTTGCATTTCTTTGGCGAAAGCAACGTGTTCTTTCATGTGCCTGTGCTCTCCATGAACTGGAATTATACACTTGGGTTTGACCCACTTATACATATCTTTTAGATCATCCCTGTTAGGGTGCCCAGACACATGTACAAATGCGTTTTCTTCTGTGATAATTTCAATATTATTCCTTACTAATAAATTCTGTAATTGATATAATTTTTTTTCATTTCCTGGAATAATTTTAGATGAGAAAATAACACAATCACCCTCCTCTATGAAAACTTCAGGGTGGACACTGTTAGTAATTCTATTCATTGCTCCCATAGGCTCACCTTGGCTTCCTGTCGCTAAATATAAAATCTTATTCTTTGAAATATTTTTGACATTTTTAGATTCTATTGGTTCAATAAGATTTCCTAAATAACCACATTTTTTTGCAGCTCTATAAATTCTTTGCATAGAACGGCCTACTAAACATATAGATCTACCTGTTTTTTTTGCGCAATAAAAAATTGACTCCATTCTTGCGACGTTTGAAGCAAAAGAGGTAACCAAAATACGCTTAGATTTAGTTGACATAATTCTTAATAAGCTCTCTCTAACGTCAGCTTCTGAGCCTGCACGTCCTGGGCTAAAAACATTAGTGGAGTCACAAATCATTACAGACACACCTTTGTCTCCAATCTTTTTTAATTTTTGTTCATCTATGTTCCCACCGATTAATGGATTTGGGTCAATTTTCCAGTCGCCAGTATGAAGGATTGTGCCCAAAGGAGTAGTAATGCTTAAGCCATTTGGCTCCAATATAGAGTGAGTTAAAGTAACGAAATCAATTTCAAAAGCACCTAACTTAATCTTACTATTCAAAGGAACAATGATAAGAAATTTTGAAATATCTATTTTTTTTTCTTTAAATTTTTCTAGAAGTAATGCTGCAGTAAAAGGAGTGGCATATATTTTACATTTCAATTGAGGCCATATATGAGCGACAGATCCAATATGATCTTCATGAGCATGTGTAAGAACTATACCTAATAAATCATTTTTCTTATCTATTATAAATCCTGCATCTGGGAAAATTAAATCAACTCCTGGAACAGAGTCATCAGCAAAGGTTACTCCCATATCTACAATTATCCATTTTTGATTTTCATCTGATCCGTATGCATAAAGATTCATGTTCATACCAATTTCACCTGAGCCTCCTAAAGGACAAAAAATTAATTCTTCTTTTTTTTTCATATTATTTTCTTAAAAATATTGGCAATTCCTTTAATAGTAATATTCTGATCTATTATAGTCTCGTTTTTAACATATCTTTTAAATAATTTAGCATATCCTCCAGTTAATATAATTTTAAATTTAAGATTAGATTTAGAGCATATCTTTTTTATTATATTATTTATTAAACCTTCATAACCCCACAAAAAACCTGCATTAAGAGCCTCCTGAGTATTTTTACCATAGGTCCTTTGAACATTTTTTAAATTTAAAATAGGTAGCAATGCTGTAGACTTATTTAAATTTAATATAGATAAACTTATACCAGGTGATATTACCCCACCCTCATATGTTCTTTTTTTTACAATATCGAATGTAGTTGCAGTCCCAAAATCAATTATGATACTATTATTATATTTCAATGATCCTATAGCATTTGATATTCGATCAGATCCTAATTGATTATAATTCTTTACATTAACTTTGATAATTTTTTTTAAATTAATTTCTTTAATTTCTAAAACATCAAACTTTTTTTTTAATAAATTTCTTTTAATAATTTTAAAAGCACTTGGAACTACACTTGAAAATAAAACTTTTGTATATAAATTTTTATTCTTAAATTTTTTCAAATATTTTTTTTTAAAAATTTCTCTATAGATTTTTTTAGTTTCAAGGTTGTAGATTTTTTTTATAGTAAAATTATTATTTAAAATTGTCATTTTAATAAAAGTATTACCTATGTCTCCAACTAAATAATTCATTTTAATTTTTTTTCTAGATATGAAAATTGATACTTTTCTATATCAGAAATAAGTTTTTCATATTTATTTTTAATATCAATTAATATTTTATTATTATTTAATTTCTTTCTAGTAAAATTTTGAAGTGAAGAAGCTCTAAAATTTTTAGTTTTAGGCGTGACACAGGTATTTATTCCTACACCAATTATTAAAAAATGTTTTTCTTTGTACTGCTTAATCTCCTGTAAAATTCCACATATTTTTCTTTTTTCTATTAATAAATCATTAGGCCACTTTATACTTATTTTTTTTAATACATATTTAGACAAGATATTTTTTATCAAATAAGCATTTAATAATGCGAATTGTTTATAGTTAATTTTTGAATTATTAATTACAAAAAAAATAGAAATAAATAAATTTCCTTTTAGTGATATCCATTTTTTTCCCATAGTTCCTCTGCCTTTAGTTTGATTTTCTGTAGTTATCAAAGTTGGTTTTACCATATTTTTTTTAATAAATTTATGTGCTTCATCATTTGTGCTTTTGACACTCTTAAATTTAATCATTCTTATTTTCATTAGTTAAGAAATAATGAATTAACAATATTATTCAATAAAGATGGATATAAAAAGAAAGTTATTAAAAATGTACAGCTAATTATAACAGTAGTCTGTGCTACTTTATTTTTAACTGAATCAAAAACCACATGATTATCGTCAAAATAAATTGTTTTAATAACTTTTAGATAATAAAAAGCCGATATGACGGTTGTTAACAAACCTATAATTGCTAACGCATACATTTTTTGCTCAAGAACAGATGTGAAAATATAAAATTTTGCAAAAAAACCTCCTAGAGGAGGTATTCCTGCTAATGAGAATAGTATAATCAAAAAGGAAACTGCTAAGATAGGATGCTTTTTTGAGATTCCGGATAAATCAGAAATATTTTCTTTATACTCGCCGTCCTTTTTCATCATATATAAGCAAGAAAAGGCGCCTATATTCATTACTACATAAATTGTAATATATATAATTGCACTTTTATATCCGGATAAAGCTCCTGTTGCGACACCTGCTAATGCATAACCAATGTGACCTATAGAGCTATAAGCTAAAAGTCTCTTTATATTTTTTTGAACAATTGCAGCAATAGCTCCTAATATCATTGAGGCAATAGAAATAAAAATTATTATAGTTTGCCATTCTAATAAAATATTTGCAAAAGGAATAAACATAAATTTAATCAATACCGCTAATCCTGCTACTTTTGGAACGACAGCAAAAAAACTTGTTATGGATGTTGGGGCACCTTCATATACATCAGGAGTCCACATGTGAAATGGAACAGCTGAAATTTTAAAGGCTAATCCAACTAAAATAAATACCATTGCGAATATGGCTCCTTTATTTTCTTTATTCAATTGTTCTGCGATTAATTCAAAATTTGTTGATCCGGTAAATCCATACAATAGTGAACATCCGTATAATAATAATCCAGATGACAATGCACTTAAAACAAAATATTTGATGCCTGACTCCGATGATTTCAAATTATCTCTATCTATTGATGCTAAGATATATAATGCTAATGATTGAAGTTCTAATCCTAAATAAAATAGAATTAGATCATTAGAACTGACCATAAAAAACATGCCTAAAATTGAAATAAGTATAATTATTGGATACTCAAATTTATCTATTTTTGACTCTTCAATAAAAACTTTTGATGAGTTTAAAACAAATAAACTTGAAACAAGTATCAAAATCTTAAAAAAACTTGAAAAATTATCTTTGATAAAACTATCTAAAAATATTTTCTCAGTGCTTGTAGAGCTATTAAAAATTATTATAATGGTAATTAAAATAATTATTGATGACAGATTAAAAATTAGATTAAAACTTTTCTTTGTAAATACCCCTATCATTAAGGAAACGAAAATTGATAACATTAAAAAAATTTCAGGTAATAATATATTCAAATTATTAATCATTTTTTGCTAGACTGATGTTCTTTATTGATTGTTCGTAATTATATATCAAATTATCTACAGAAACATTTAAAGTTTCAAATAAAGGAATTGGATAAAATCCAAAAAATATTATAAAAAAAGCTAAAGTAGATAACATCAAAATTTCTAATTTATTTATGTCTTTTAAATTTTTAATTTCTGTATTATTTGTTGTTCCGAATATAACTCTCTTGGTAAGCCAAAGCATATATGCGGCTCCTAGAACAACTCCAAATGTAGCTAATATTGCTGCAAAATAGCTTTTTTGAAAAGTTCCAGTCAAAATTAAAAATTCTCCTAGGAAACCAGTTGTACCAGGTAGACCAAGAGCGGCTAGAGCAAAAACTAAAAACAAAAAAGAGTATTTTGGTAAATAATTTACTAAACCACCGTAAGTGCTTATTAATCTAGAGTGTAGACGATCGTAAACAACACCGACGCAAAGAAACAAAGCTGCAGAAATCAATCCATGACTTATCATTTGATAGATACTTCCCTCTAAACCTTGTTTTGTTAAGGTAAATATGCCCAATGTTACATACCCCATATGGGCAACGGAAGAGTATGCGATCAATTTCTTCATATCATCTTGCATTAAGGCTACAAGAGAAGTGTAAATAATAGCAATTATACTTAAAACATAAATTAAAGGAGTAAAAAATTCAGAAGCAATCGGAAACATAGGTATCGAAAATCTTAGAAAACCATAACCGGCCATTTTTAAAAGAATTGCAGCTAATATTACTGATCCTGCGGTGGGAGCTTCAACATGTGCGTCTGGTAACCAAGTATGAACTGGCCACATAGGAGTTTTTACAGCAAAAGAACTAAAAAATGCCAACCACAATAAATTCTGGTATTCTTGAGGAATTTGTACCTTATAAATTTGAGTAATATCAGTAGTTCCAGTCAACCAATAGATAACTATAATTGCAACTAACATTAAGACTGATCCTAATAAGGTAAACAGAAAAAATTTAAATGCTGAATAAACTCTTTTATGCCCTCCCCATACACCTATAATCAAAAACATTGGTATTAATCCTGCCTCAAAAAATAAATAAAAAATAACTAAATCTAAAGAACAAAAAACTCCTATCATAAAAGTTTCTAAAATAAGAATTGCAATTAAAAACTCTCTAACCCTTTCTCTAACACTATTGATGCAAGAAATAATACATATCGGGGTTATAAAAGTTGTCAGTATAATGAATAGAATAGATATACCGTCAACTCCTAATTTAAATTTTATAAAATCATTTATCCAAGATGCCTCTTCAATGAATTGAAAGTCTGAAGAACTTTTATCTAAAGAATACCACAAGAATAAAGATAATAAAAAAGTCGCAATACTTCCAAATAATGAGATGTAAATAGAACTATTTTTTTGTTGCTCTTTAAATAAAAGAATAAATAAAGAGCTTATTAATGGTAAAAAAATTAGTGTAGATAATATTGGAAAGTTCATCTTAATTTAAAATTAAGTAAGTTAATAAGATTGATAGACCGATTAGCATTACAAAAGCATAATCATAAATAAAACCAGACTGGAATTTTCCTGCTTTGTTAGAAACAGCTTTAATTAATTTAGAAATTCCATCCGGACCAAATCTATCAATTGTTCCTAAATCCACTTTTCTCCAAAAAAAAGTGCCAATCTTTTTAGCAGGCTTAACAAGTACTATTTCATATAACTCATCTATGTACCATTTGTTTAGTAAAAATTCATACAAAGGTAAGTTGGTATTTTTAAAACTATCTATAACTTTAGTATTAGATACAAAATAGTAAAAAGATAAAGGTATTGCTATAATTACAATAAATGGAGTTAATAATAAAAACCAAAGAGGAATATAATCATGTTTAATTTCATCAAGAAAAAAAACTGATGATTGCCAAAATTCTTCGCTATGGTGACCAATCAAAATTTCTTTAAAAACAAAACCACTAAATATAGCTCCAATAGCTAAAAAAAACATTGGCACTAACATAATAATTGGTGACTCATGTGTTTCTTTAATAGGAATAGTTTTATTATTATAAGTGCCATGAAAAGTTTTAAAGAAAAGCCTCCAAGAATATATTGATGTTAAAAATGCAGTTAAAATACCCACTATAACTGCATAATTTCCTAATAATGAGTCACGTAAATAGGCAAATTCAATTATTGCGTCTTTAGAGTAAAAACCTGATAAAAAAGGAAATCCAGTCAATGCCAATGTTCCGATTAACATAAATAAATAAGTATAAGGAAGCTTCTTTCTCACTCCCCCCATATTTCTTAAATCTTGCTCGTCTTTAAATGCATGTATCACAGATCCTGAACCTAAAAATAATAGAGCTTTAAAAAAGGCATGAGTAAAAAGATGAAACATTGCAACATGGTAAGCTCCTACCCCAGCAGCAAAAAACATGTAACCTAATTGACTGCAAGTTGAATATGCCACGATCTTTTTAATATCATTTTGAACAAGGGCGACTGAAGCCGCAAATATTGCTGTAACCATACCTACTATGGTTATTAGATTTAAAATTGTTTGAGAATATTCAAATAAAGGAGAGCATCTTACTACAAGAAAAACTCCAGCGGTAACCATAGTGGCAGCATGAATTAACGCAGAAACTGGTGTAGGTCCCTCCATTGCATCAGGTAGCCATGTATGTAATAAAAATTGGGCGGATTTCCCCATTGCTCCTATAAATAAAAATAAACAAATTAAAGTTATTAAACTAGCCTCAAATCCAAAAAATAAAAATTTTTTATCTATTAACTGAGGAACTAATTGAAAAACTTCTTTAAAATTTATCGATCCAAAATAAAAAAAGATCAAAAATATTCCTAATGCTAAACCAAAATCCCCAATTCTATTTACTATGAATGCTTTAATTGCAGCGTTGTTTGCATTTTCTTTTTTATACCAAAAACCTATCAATAAATACGAACACAGGCCGACTCCTTCCCAACCAAAAAATAGTTGTAAAAAATTATCTGAAACCACTAAAGCCAACATCGAGAAAGTGAACAAAGATAGGTATGACATAAATCTAGGTTTATGTGGATCGTGACTCATGTAGCCTATTGAATAAATGTGAACTAAAGCTGAAACAAAAGTTACAACTACAAGCATTACAGAGCTTAATGGATCTATGTTTATGGACCAATTAGCTGTAAAGTTTCCTGAACTTACCCACTTAAAAATTATATAATTTCCGTACTGACTACTTTTAATTCCTTGCCAAAAAACTATTATTGATAAAATTGACGATAAACATACAAATAAACTAGTAATAATTTCTGAAAAAAATTTTGTCAAAGATCTCCCTAAGTAACCAATAATGCAACCAATTAATGGAAGAAAGATTACTGCGTATTCCATTTATCCTTTCATTCCATGTATATCCTCAACTCTAATAGAACCTTTGTTTCTGTAATAAATAACTATTATAGCTAAACCAATTGCTGCTTCTGCAGCTGCAACAGTTAGAATAAGCATAGTAAAAATTTGACCAACTATATCACCTGAAAAAATTGAAAAAGATATTAAATTTATATTTACTGCAAGTAGAATTAACTCTATTGACATTAGTATAACTATTACATTTTTTCTATTTAAAAAAATTCCCATTATTCCTAAAAAGAAAATAATTGCACCTAAAGATAAGTAATGACCTAAGCCTATCTCAATCATCTATTTTTACTCCCTCGTTAGACTTAACTTCTTTGAGTTCCACTGATGAGAATGGATCTCTAGATATTTGTTTAAAATAACTTTGTTTTTTTACACCTGACCTTTTACGAAAAGTAAGCAATATTGCTCCAATCATTGATAATAGAAGAATAATTCCAGCAAGTTGAAAATATAAAATATAATCTGTGTACATAACCAGACCTAGTTGATGCGTGTTTGAAATATTAGACATAATAAGTGAAGTACTAGACATCAAATCATTCTTCTGTTTCCAGCCTCCAACAACAACTAATAACTCTAAAAAGATTAAAACACTTACAATCAATCCTGTTGGAATATGAGTTGATTTTTTTCCAATAAACCAAGATTGTTTTTGTTCAGCGACATTCAACATCATTACCACAAACAAAAATAATACTGCCACTGCTCCAACATAAACAATAAGAATAATCATACCCAAAAATTCTGCCCCCACCATTATGAATAAACAGCCAACTGAAATAAAATCTAAAATTAAAAAAAAAACTGAGTTTACTGTGTTCCTAGAAGTAATGACCATCAAAGAAGAAAATATTGCTATTACTGAAAAAAAATAAAAAAAAATAGTGTGAGCTATCATTTACTTGTAAGGTTTATCTAACTTAATATTTTTTGCCAATACAGACTCCCATCTATCTCCATTATCTAATAGTTTTTCTTTATTGTAATAAAGTTCTTCTCTAGTTTCGGTGGCAAATTCAAAATTAGGTCCCTGTACAATTGCATCAACCGGACAGGACTCTTGGCATAAACCACAGTATATACACTTTAACATATCTATATCGTATCTAGTAGTTTTTCTGCTTCCGTCAGCTCTTTCAGTCGACTCTATTGTTATAGCTTGTGCAGGACAAACTGCTTCACATAACTTGCAGGCAATACATCTTTCCTCGCCACTAGGATATCTTCTTAAGGCGTGTTCTCCTCTCATTCTTGGACTAATAGAACCTTTTTCAAAAGGGTAATTAATTGTTTTGGATTTTCTAAATATTTCTCTTACAGCCATCCCTAGCCCTTGGATAAACTCAATAAGAAAGATTGTTTTCAAAATTCTACTTATGTTCATTAAAAATTTCCATTGGGTAATTTATCAAAATAAAACAAAAAACTTGCTGTTAATATTAAATATATTAATGAAAAAGGTAAAAATATTTTCCATCCTAGTCTCATAAGTTGATCATATCTGTATCTAGGAACAATTGCTTTAATAAGAGCAAATAAAAAGAATAAAAATAAAATTTTTAATATCATCCATAAAGGTGCAGGTATTAAATTGATGGGATAAACATCTAATATTGGAAGCCATCCTCCCAAAAATAAAATTGCTCCCATTGCACACATTAATAAAATATTTGCATATTCTCCAAGCCAAAACATTGCATACATCATTCCAGAATATTCAGTTTGATATCCAGCTACTAATTCTGCTTCTGCCTCAGGTAAATCAAATGGAGGTCGATTGGTCTCGGCTAAAGCGGAAATAAAAAAAATTACAAACATTGGAAACAATGGAATTACATACCATAAGTCTCTCTGAGCTAAGACAATATCCTTTAAATTTAATGAGCCTACGCAAATAAGAACGTTAATTATTATGATACCAATGGACACTTCATAGGAAACCATTTGAGCAGCAGATCTGATGGCACCTAGAAATGGATACTTGGAGTTAGATGCCCATCCACCCATAATTATTCCATAAACTCCGAGAGATGAAATGGCAAACAAATATAAGATACCTACGTTGATGTCTGACAAAACTATATCTTCGCTCATCGGAATTACTGCCCAGGCTACAAGAGCTAATGTCATAGTTACTATTGGAGCCAATATAAAAACTGTTTTGTTTGCACTAGCAGGTATTATAATTTCTTTGAATATATATTTTAAAGCGTCTGCTAAAGTTTGTAATAATCCAAATGGACCAACTACATTTGGTCCTTTTCTTTTTTGTACCATGCCCCAAACTCTTCTATCAAGCCAAACTATCATAGCTACAGAAACTAAAATAGGTATAAGCAGAAATAGTATTTTGTAAACTTCTTGCCCTAAAATTTGGATATATTCTAACATTAGTTATTAGTACCGGTTTTTTTTAATTTTTTTCTTTCATGACGGCATTCGCTCATAGTTTTTGAGGAGCGTGAAATAGCATTAGAAAAATAATAATCTAAATCTTTAATCAAAATTTCTTCGCTAATAAATTCTTGTGTTTTGCCATTTTCTTTGCACGGTTTAAATTTAGGAAGTTCATTTATTTTAGAAAAATTCTTAACTAAATTTAATGATTCATTTCTTAAAATATCAAATTTTAAAATATGATCTTTTCTATCTAGTTTTTCAAAAATAAGATTAAAAATTTTCCAATCTTCTTTGGCTTCGCCAATTGGATATGAGGCTTTTTTAGATTCTTGCACTCTTCCCTCTAAATTTTCATATAAACCATTTTGTTCTGTATATGCGGCACTAGGTAAAATTACATCTGCTATCTCTGCACCCCTATCTCCATGGCTTCCTTGATATACGATAAATTCATCATTTTTCTTAATTTCTAAATTATCTGAACCTAATAAGTATAAAAGTTTAAATTTTCCTGCGTTTAAATTCTCAAAAAAATTAAAATTTCCTTTTTTATTTGAAATAATTTCTAAATCTAATAGACCAACTGTTGAGGCATTTTGAACTAAAACATTCAAAGCATTCCAATCGTCTCTTATTAAATCATTCATTGTAAGGAATCTTTTTAATTCCTCAAAAATATATTTACCACTTTTAAGTTCTAAAGCTGACTCACCAATTATAAAAAGCGGTTTTTTTGCTAATAAAAATTTTTTATAAAATTCTCCTTCTTTGCTAGTCATCTTTTTAATTTCATCAGTTTTACTTCCAATTACTGTATAGTCGTAAGTAAGATCTCCAGGATTTCCTAAAGAATAAATTGGCACATTTTTTTTTACACATAATTTTCTTATTCTAGCGTTTAAAATTGTGGCTTCATGTCTAGGATTAGACCCGACTAAAAGTACTAAATCTGAATCTTCAATTCCTTTTATAGATGAATTAAAAATGTAGTTCATTTTTTCTTCAGGATTTATATAAAATTTTTTTTCTCTAAATTCTAAATTATCACTTTTAAAAAATTTGAATAATTTTTTAAAGGCAAGAGCATTTTCTAAACTAGTCATGTCTCCGATGTGCCCAGCTATTTCGTCTGGCTCAATTGTTTTAATTTTATTTAATATAACTTTTAAAGCTTCATCCCAACTAACTTTTTGAAACTTATTATTTTTTTTGACATATGGTACATCTAGTCTTTGTTTTAAAAGGCCATCACAAGAGTATCTTGTTTTATCAGAAATCCATTCTTCATTTATTTCATTATTTAGTCTTGGCAAGATTCTTTTTACTTCCCAATTGTAAGTATCTACTCGAATATTTGAACCAACTGCATCCATTACATCAATACTTTCAGTTTTTTTCAATTCCCATGGTCTCGCCTCAAAAGCATAAGGTTTTGATGTTAAGGCTCCAACTGGGCAAAGATCAATTACATTTGCTGAAAGTTCTGACTCCATAGATTTTTCTAAATACGTGGTTATTTCCATGTTTTCTCCTCTGCCAACTGCCCCTATTTCAGGAACACCGGCAACTTCAGTTGCAAATCTCACACATCTAGTACAATGAATGCATCTTGTCATTTGAGTTTTAATTAACGGTCCCATATATTTTTCTTTTACCTGTCTTTTATTTTCAACAAATCTAGACTTGTCTACTCCATAATATAAAGATTGGTCTTGTAAATCGCATTCACCCCCTTGGTCACAAACTGGGCAATCTAATGGATGATTAGCTAAAAGAAATTCCATTACCCCTTTCCTAGCTTTTTCTACAAAAGTAGTATTGGTTTTTATATTCATACCTTCAGCAGCTGGCATGGCACAAGAAGCTATGGGCTTTGCTGATTTTTCCATTTCAACAAGACACATTCTACAGTTTCCAGCTATTGAGAGTTTTTCGTGATAGCAAAATCTTGGTATTTCCACATCTGCCAGTTCGCAAGCCTGAAGAACTGTCATCCCTTTTTCGAATTCTATTTCTTTTCCGTTAATTGTGATTTTAGGCATTTTTGTTATCTAATAAGTGTTGATCAACTAAATAAGGATTATCAATTTTTTTCTTAATTAATGGTTCTTCTCTGCATCGGCTTTCTACTTCTTTTCTAAAGTGTCTTAACAAACCTTGAACTGGCCAAGCAGATCCTTCTCCAAAAGCACAAATAGTGTGTCCTTCAATTTGTTTTGTAACATCTGAGAGTAAATCTATATCACTTAGGGTAGCTTTTCTTTTAACTACTCTGTCTAATATTCTCCACATCCAGCCTGCTCCTTCTCTACAAGGAGTGCATTGACCACAGCTTTCATGTTTATAAAACCTTGCTATTCTTGCCATACAAGCAACGATATCCTGTTGTTTGTTGATAACTACTATTCCCGCAGTACCTAAACCGCTTTTATTTTTTATTAATGAGTCAAAATCCATTGTAATGTTTTCACATATTTTTTTTGATAGCAATGGCATGGAAGATCCTCCAGGGATTACAGCTTGAAGATTTTCCCATCCGCCAATTACCCCTCCAGCGTGTTTTTCAATTAGTTCTTTTAATGGTATTCCCATTTCTTCTTCTACATTGCAGGGAGAATTTACATTTCCAGAAATACAAAATATTTTTGTTCCGGTATTTTTAGATTTTCCGATTGAAGCGAACCATTTTCCACCTCTACGCAATATAGTTGGGACTACTGCAATAGTTTCTACATTATTAACAATAGTTGGGCAGCCATATAAACCTACCAACGCAGGAAAAGGAGGTTTTAATCTTGGTTGACCTTTGTTTCCCTCTATACTTTCTAATAAAGCAGTTTCTTCTCCGCATATATAAGCACCTGCTCCATAATGAATATGAATATCGAAATCCCATCCTGAGTCACAAGCATTTTTTCCAAGGTATTTTTTTTTATAAGCTTGATCTATAGCTTCTTGTAATCTCATACCTTCATTAAGATATTCTCCTCTTATATAAATGTAGCAAACATGTGCGTTAACGCTATAGCCGGCAATTAAACACCCTTCTATTAATTTTTGAGGTTCAAATCTTAAAATATCTCTATCTTTACAAGTTCCTGGTTCTGACTCATCTGCATTAATGACTAAGTAATGAGGTCTAGAGCCTACTTCTTTAGGTGCAAAAGACCATTTTAATCCAGTTGAAAAGCCCGCGCCACCTCGTCCTCTAAGTTCAGAAGTTTTTACTTCATTAATTATCCATTCTCGACCTTTAGAGATTAAATTCTTAGTATTTTTCCAGTCATCTCTTTTAATAGCGCTATCAATTTCCCAGCCCAAGGTATTATATAAATTTTTAAATATTTTATCCTCTGGTTTAAGCATGGTTTTCTCCATTAATACCTTGTTCTTTTTCTGGAGCAGTATTTTTTCGTCCTCTATATGATCCTGGTTTTAACGGTTTGTCTTTTATCAAAGATTCTAAAATTTCTTTTGTACTTTTTTCATCTAAATCTTCGTAATAATCACTATTTATTTGCATCATAGGACCGTTAACACATGCTCCTAAACATTCTACTTCCATCCAAGAGCAGCTTCCTTTCTTCGAAATTTCGTTTTCATTAGGGGATATTTTTTCTTTACATGATTTGACAATTTTATCCGCACCCCTAATTAAACAAGGTGATGTAGTGCAAACTTGTACAAAATATTTTCCTACAGGGGCAAGATTATACATAGTGTAAAAAGTTGCCACTTCATAAACCGATATGTAAGGGATGGACAAATAATTTGCTATATATTTCATAGCAGCTAAAGGAATCCAATTATCATTTTGTTTTTGAGCTAAATAAAGAAAAGGCATTACGGCACTTTTTTTATTTTCATCTGGATATCTTTTAAGTATTTCTACAACTTTTTTTAAGTTTTCTTCATTAAACTTGAATTCTTTTGGCTGATTATCATGTACTTTTTTTAAACTCATCTATCTACCTCTCCAAAAACTATATCTAGAGATCCTAACACTGCAGGAACATCTGCTAACATATGGCCTCGTATCAAATAGTCCATCGCTTGAAGATGAGAAAAACCTGGGGCTCTGATTTTACATCTATAAGGTTTATTACTTCCATCAGATATTAAATAAACACCGAACTCTCCTTTGGGAGCTTCAACTGCTGTATAAACATCACCTTTTGGCACTCTATATCCTTCAGTAAATAATTTAAAATGGTGGATTAATGCTTCCATAGATTCTTTTAATTCATCTCTTTTTGGAGGGGATATTTTTCCATCTATCGACTTTACCGGACCTTTAGGAAGCTTTTCTATGCATTGTAAAATAATTTTTACACTTTCTCTCATTTCTTCTATTCTGCAGAGATATCGATCATAACAATCACCATTTTTTCCAACTGGTATTTTAAAATCTAAATCTTTATAGATCTCGTAAGGTTGAGATCTTCTTAAATCCCAAGGAATTCCAGATCCTCTTAACATAACTCCAGAAAAACTATGATCTAAAGCCTCTTGTTTTGAAACAATTCCTATCTCAACATTCCTTTGTTTAAATATACGATTATCAGTTAATAAGCCCTCCAAATCATCAATAATTTTTGGAAAGGATCTACAGAACTTTTCGATATCTTCTACTAATTTTATAGGTATGTCTTGATGAACACCTCCAGTTCTAAAATAATTAGCATGTAATCTGGAACCTGAAGCTCTTTCATAAAATGTCATTAGAGTTTCTCTTTCTTCAAAACCCCAAAGAGAAGGGGTCAGAGCT
>MDSV01127931.1_pt1 | contig 15030 bp, 12 predicted proteins | sample 810851 | NCBI WGS metagenome assembly MDSV01 (sample SAMN05326640, study PRJNA326480) | marine metagenome | isolation source: seawater | place: Atlantic Ocean: North East | collected 2012
TGAATGCAAACCAAACGCTATTTTTTTTTTGTTTATCCTTTTTTTCATTAATTTAATTGCTTCTAGATTAACATCTTCATATCTATGAGATAAAGCGGTATGTATAAAAAAACTGTTTCTACCAAATTTATTTTGTAAATTTTTTATTTCTCGTAAATTAGAAAAACCTGTTGATATAAAGGTTTTTTTTTTTGTTTTTTTTATACTGCTCAATAAATTATCATTATAAAAATCTCTACTCAAAATTTTCCAAAAGTCACATCCAAATTTATCAAGTTTTTTAACTAGGTTTTTATCACTAATTGCAAAACCAACTTTTTTTTTCTTTTTATGAATAATTTTTATAATCCTTTGATAGAACTCAATTCTTAGTTCTTTAGTTTTTATTTTAAAATTATTTATAAAATCTTTAGAAGGTATTTGAAAAGTAATTGCATCAATTTTTTTTTTTAATAACTGGTTAACCATCCTTTTAGCTCTAATCTCTGAGCCTAGGTGATTAATTCCAATTTCACAAATAATCATAATTTTTATTTTTTTTATTTAAATTTTATAAATTTATATTATTAATATCTACAAATGTTTAGTGTTAAAATTTATGGAGCAGGATCTATTGGAAACCATTATGCATATGCATTTAGAAAAAGATTTTGGAATGTTAAAGTTTTCGATACTGATGATAAAGCTTTAATGAGAATGAAAAATCTACTTTACCCAAATAGATATGGGAAATGGGATCCAAAAATTGAATTATTAAAAAAAGATGATGACTATTATTATGATTTAATTGTTATTGGAACACCACCAGATACTCATTTAAAAATTGCAAATAAAATTCTAAAAAATTGTCCTCCTAAAGTTTTACATATTGAAAAGCCTTTTTGTACACCTGATCTTAAAAATTTAGATCAATTTATTAAATATGTAAAAAAAACAAAAACAAAAGTTATTTGCGGATACAATCATACATTAACAAAAAATACTAAATTCGCAGAAAAATTATTAAAGAAAAAACCAATAGGCAAAATACTAACTATAACTTCATATAACAGAGAATATTGGAAAACTATTTTTGATGCACACCCATGGATTAAAGGAGTCTCTGATAGTTATTTGGGATTTACCAAAAGAGGGGGTGGATCTCTTAATGAGCACTCTCACGCAATAAATATGTGGCAACATTTTGCAAATTTTCTAAGTCTTGGTAAAATAGAAAGAGTTAATGCAAATTTAAATTTTGTAAAAAAAGGTAAAGCTTATCATGACAACCTTAGCATCCTCAATGTTAAAACTGATAAAGGTTTTTTGGGAAACATAATTCAAGATGTCATTACTTGGCCATCTCAAAAACTTTTAAGAATAGAAGGAGATAAAGGTTTTTTAGAGTGGCATACAAATTATTCAAAAAATTCTGACGCTGTTATTATTGGAACTAGAAAAAAGGAGAAAATCTATAAATTTAGAAAAGTCAGGCCAGATGATTTTGAAGGACAGGTAGATGTTATTCAAAAATTATTAAGTAATAAAAAATTAGAAAAATTGACAATTTCTTTAAATGAAACACTAATTACTACTTTGGTAATTGCGGCGGCACTAAAATCAAACAAAACAAATAGGGAAATTAAAATCAATTATAAAAAAGGGCTCAATTCAAAGTCTTTAATGTAAATAAAGTGTATAAAAATAAAAAAATTTTAGCAGTCGTAATGGCTAGAGGAGGTAGCAAAGGTATAAAAAAAAAAAATTTGAAGAAAATTAATGGTGCATCTTTAGTGGCATTAGCAGCAAATTTATTAAAAAAAATAAACATAATAGATATTTCAATAATTTCATCAGATGATAAACAAATTTTAAAAGAGGGTGAAAAATTTGGATTAAAGAAAATCTTTAAAAGACCTTCTAATTTATCAGGTGATTTTGTGAGTGATTTTGATGTTATGAGACATGCTCTGAAATTTTCTGAAAATTTTTATAAAACAAAATTTGAACTAGTTTTAATGATACAGCCAACTTCTCCTATGAGAAAAAAAAGGCATATAATTGATTGTATTAAACTATTTTTCAAAAAAAAAGGTACCACCTCTGTTTGGAGTGTAAGTAAACTAGATACGAAATTTCATCCATTGAAAATTCTTGAAAGCAAAAATAAAGTTTTAAATTATTATAATAAAAAGGGTTCAAAAATAATTGCAAGACAACAATTAGATCAAAAGTATTTTCGAAATGGTATTTGTTATGTAATCCATAGAAAAACAATACTCTTTGAAAAAAATCTTTTAGGAAAGAAATCCGTTCCATATATAATGGATGATAAAGTTGTAAACATCGATACTAGAGAAGATTTAAATCTTGCAAATCATTATCTTAAGTAATTTATAATCAATTATGGAATAATTACTGCTGGTCCAATTATTTTTCTAGACTCTAAGTCTCTATGAGCATCAACTACCTCTGAAAGTTTATATTCTTTAAAAATTTTTATATTTATTTTCTTCTTTATATACATTTCAAATACTTTATTAGCAGCCTCCTCAAATTCTTGTTTTGTATTTGTATAATGATGACCACTCGGTCTAGTTAAATAAATTCCCTTTGGTTGAATATATTTACTTACATTAATAGGATCTAGTGGTCCAGATGCATTGCCAAATGAAACCATCACTCCTCGTATTTTTAAAGATTCTATTGATCCATGAAAAGTTTTTTTTCCAACACCATCATAAACTACTGATACACCCTTTCCTTTTGTTATATTCATTACTTCACTAGCGAAATTTTCTGTAGAATAATTTATAACATGATTACAACCATTATTTTTTGCCAAAGAAATTTTTTCATTAGATCCTACTGTTCCTATTACTTTGCAACCAAGACTTTTTGCCCATTGGCAAAAAACTTGTCCAACACCTCCTGCTGCTGCGTGGAATAATATAAATTCTTCTCTTTTTACTTTATAAGTTTTGTTTAAAAGGTAGTAGGTAGTAATCCCCTTTGTCATTAAAGAAGCTGCGATTTTAAAATCTATTTCTTCACTGATACGAAACAAGTTTTCAGCTGGAAATATTCTGTGTGAACAGTATGAACCTAATGGCAAAGATGCATAAGCAACCTTATCCCCCACTTTGAAATTTTTTACATTTGGCCCGACTTTAATAATTATACCTGAGCCCTCCATTCCTATCTTTGTTGGTAGACTTAAGGGATATAGTCCTGATCTATGATAAGTATCAATATAGTTTAAACCTATAGCCTTATTTTCTATTAAAACTTCACCTTCTTTAGGATTATCTAATTTAATATTTTTTAATTCTAGGACTTCTGGCCCTCCATTTTTAGAAACTATTACTTCCTTCATATTCTCATGTTTTGAAAAAATTACGAAAAAAATTTTGCAAAATTAATCTTAAATATTCAAATTCTATTTTAATCGAATTAAATAATTTTAACAATATTTTTTGAAATAGTAGAAGTATCATTTCCGTTTAAGGTCAAATTTTTGAATTTTTTTTGACTCAAGTCAAATTTTGAAAGTTTTTTTTTTAAAACAATTTTTTTGATAATTGATCTCAATTCTTTTTCATTTTTTGCACTAACCACAAGTTTTTTTTTTGAATAAATAGAAACCCATTTTTTTTTTCTAGATAAAAAGATTGCATTTGCTTTTATTGATTCTCTAGAGTAATCAAAAAGTTCTATTACTTTTTTTTTCATTGCTAAACAATCTAAACAAGCAGAAGTGAGAATAGTAATACAAAAATTACTAATTGATGAGGCTTCAATTGCGTGACCTGTATCAATTTTCCAATTAATTTCTTTTTTATTTTTCAGTGTTTCCAAAATTAGTTTTCTTTCTAAGGATATTGTTGGGGAGACTTTAAAAACAACTTTAAAATCATTAAATTCCTTAAAAATTTTTGTTATAACATCAATATAATAAACAAAAGATTTGACACTCAATGTAACGTCATCAGGTTGTCTAGTAAAAACAGTTATTATTTTTTTATTTAAATTAGATTTTTTTTTTAATTTTTTTATCCACCAATTTTCATATTTAAAAAACTTACAAAAAATAATTTTTTTTTTTATTTCGTTATTTATTTTACTTCCTAGGAAAAAGTTAATATTTTGATGTTCATTTATTAAATAAAAATCTGTAAAATTATCAACAAAAGATCTTCTATTTTTACTTATTAATCCTTTTTTTTCATGCGGGTTTAGATTTTGTGATTCTGGAAATTTAATAATCTTTAAATCAGGTATATTTAGTTTAAAAATTAAAGGAAGAGAAGATAAATTATTAATTGGTACAAAAATTAATTTGATCTGTTTCTTTTCAATCTGAAGATAATTTAAAAATTTTGTTAGATCAAATGTATTTTTAATTATTAACAATTCCAATTTTTTTAAGAGTCCACTTTTTTTAAAATTTATTAAGTGAAATATCTTTAAAAATAATTTGAAAGTTATTTTATCTCTTTTTTTAATAATAAAAAACTTCCTACACTTTTTTTTCCAAAGACCAAATAAAAGTTTATTTTGTTTAAAATTCTCAAACGATCTTTGATCACTAAATAAAGTGACTAATTCTAAATTATTAGAAAGTTTATAAATGAGTGGTAAAATGTAATCAATTTCACTCGAAGTTCTTCGAACAATTAAGATTAAATATTTTTTATTAGGATTCATAAATTTTAATAATTTAGTTTTAATTATTTATTTTTAATGTCATAAACAATATACAGGCAAAAAATATAATTAATTCAGTAAATGCTCAATATTTATGATTAAAATTGGAAAATTAAAAATCTCTAATTCAAAACCTTGCATAGTAGTTGCTGAAATATCAGCTAATCACAAAGGATCTCTTAAAAATGCAAAAAAACTTATATCAACTGCAAAAAAAATTGGGGCTGATGCTGTAAAAATTCAGTGTTACGAAGCTAATGATATTACTTTAAAAAGTAATACTGCTGATTTTAAAATTGAAAAAAAATCACCTTGGTCAAAATATAAAAATTATTGGAACTTATATCATAGTGCCTCAACACCTTCATCGTGGGTTGGTCCTTTAATTAAACATGCTAAAAAAATTGGTATTGAAATTTTTGCAAGTATATTTAGCGAAGATAAAATTCCTATTATGGAAAAATATGGAATTAGTGCATATAAAATAGCATCTCCAGAAATTAACCATTTGCCATTAATCAAAAACATTTCGAAAACAAACAAACCAATCATTATATCAACTGGTTTAGTTGAAAAGGACGAAATTGAAATTTTTTTTAAAAATATAAATAAAAATTATAAAAAAAAAATTATTATTTTAAAATGCACAAGTATTTATCCTGCACCATTGGATACACTTAATTTAATAGATATTAAAAGATTTAATAAAAAATACAAAACTATTGTTGGTTTATCTGATCACTCTTTAAGCAACATACCATCTATTATTGCTATTTCTTATGGTGCTAAAATAATTGAAAAACATTTAGTTTTAAATAATAAAAAAACACCTGATAGTTTTTTTTCATTAAATCCAACTGAATTTAAAAATTTAATTTCTGATATTAGAAATGCTGAAAAATGTATTCAATCTCAAAATACTTCTAAAATATTAAAAAAAAATATGTCTAATAAAAGATCAATCTATGTAGTAAAGAATATTAAAAAAAATCAAATAATTTCTAAAGATAATATTAAAATAGTACGACCATACTTTGGCTTGCATCCAAAGTTTTATTATAAGATATTAGGAAAAAAAATTAAAAAAAATTTAAGATTTGGTAATAGATTAAAATTAAATGATATCAAATAAATTTATTAAAAAAGTTTCAAATTTTTGGAGCAAGCTTGATGAAAAATTAGAACCATTGGTACCAAATGAAACTATTTTTAGACTTCTAAATCATTCGAAAATAAAATTAAAAAATAAAAACGTTCTCGATATAGGCATGAGTGATGGCGCAAATTTATTAGAATGTAAAAAAAGGGGTGCAAATATTTTCGGTACTGATATTAGGGGGAAAACTGTTTATAGCTTTTACAAAAAAAATAATCTTAACAAAAATAATTTTTTTGTTAATGATTTAAATTATTCTTTTCCAAAACTCAAAAAGAAAATGAATTTGGTAATTTGTAAAGATACAATTTGTTATATAGATAAATCAAAACAACTAAATTTTTTAAAAAATTGTTCATCCATATTAAAAAAAGATGGCAGAATACTTATTCAGTATATACAGGCTCAAATAAAACAACCAAAAAGAAAATCATTGAAATATAGAAATGCTTTCTCTGGTGTTCATTTAAAAAAATATCACCATGAAAGTAATCCAATAAATTATATAGGCGACGCTCATATTAAAAATATCGTTAATTTATCAAATTTAAGAATTGAAGAATCTATTTTTGATCTTGCAACTCATACAAAAAAACATGAATTTAGTTATCATATTATTGATGTTAATAGATTTTTATTACTAAAAAAAATATGATTGGTGCAATTATTCAAGCAAGATGTGAGTCAACCAGATTTCCAAATAAAGTAATTCAAAAGTTTAAAAATGTAACCTACATAGAATTATTATTAAAAAGAGTTAAATTATGTAAAAAAGTGGACAAAATAATTGTTGTAACAAGCAAAGACAAAAAAAATGAAAAGTTAATTAAAATTCTTAAAAAAAATAAAATAAATTATTTAATTGGTAGCAAAAATAACGTTTTAGAAAGGTATTATTTAGCAGCAAAAAAATTTAAACTCAAAACAATTATTAGATTAACAGGTGACAATCCGTTAATTGACCCTAAAATTATTGATCAATTTGTAAATGAGTTTAAAAATAATAAGGTTGATTACCTTGGAGATTCAAACCCACCGACTTATCCTGACGGTATGGATATTGAAATATTTAATTTTAAATCTTTAAAAAAAATATATTTTTCAAAGTCTTCGCCTTTTGAAAGGGAACATGTGACTCCAAAATTAATCCATTCTTCCTCTTTCACAAAAAGTGAAAAAAAACTCATACCTAATTACTCATTTTTAAGATTGACAGTTGATGAGAAAAAAGACTCAATTACAATAAACAATATTTTAAAATTTTTTTATCCACGGGTAAACTTTACATTAAAAGAAATTATAAATTTGTATAAAAAAAGACCAACCTTATTTAAAACAAATCAAGCTATATCAAGAGATGAGGGCTCACATCTTAATGAGGGTCAAAAACTTTGGAAAAGAGCAAAAGAAATTATCCCAGGTGGTAATATGTTTATTTCTAAAAGACCAGATCTATTTTTGCCTAAATTCTGGCCAGCTTATTACGAAAAAGCAAATGGATGTAATATTTGGGGATTAGATAAAAAAAAATATTTAGATTTTAATCTTATGGGTGTTGGTACAAACTTATTAGGATATTCAAGAAAAGAGGTTGATAATGCTGTAAGTAAAGTTGTAGCTACTGGTAATATGACTTCATTAAATTGTAAAGAAGAAGTGTTTCTTGCAGAAAAACTTGTGGAAATGCATCCTTGGTCTTCAAAAGCAAAATTCGCTAGGACAGGTGGAGAAGCTAATGCTATGGCTATAAGAATTTCCAGGTCTTACACCGGGAAAGACAATATTGCTGTTTGTGGTTATCACGGCTGGCATGACTGGTACCTTTCAGCAAATCTTAATAATAAAAAAAACGATCAACTTAAAAACCATTTGTTACCTGGTCTAGGAGCAAGTGGAGTGCTAAAAAGTATGAAAAATTCTGTATTTACATTTGAATACAATAATATCAATCAACTACTAAAATTGATTAAGAGTAAAAATATTGGAACGATATTCATGGAAGTATCAAGAAGTTATCCGCCAAAAAATAATTTTTTAAATAAAGTAAGAGATTTGGCAAATAGATATAAAGTTATATTAATTTTTGATGAATGTAGCTCTGGTTTTAGAGAAAAATTTGGAGGATTACATCTCAAGTATAAAGTAAACCCAGATATTTGTATGTTTGGTAAGGCTTTGGGTAATGGGTATGCAGTGACATCAATTATTGGGGAAGAAAAAATAATGAATTATGCGTCTAAAAGTTTCATTAGTAGTACATTTTGGTCTGAAAGAATAGGCTATGCAGCAGGCTTAAGCTCCCTGAATACAATGGAGAAAACTAAATCATGGAAGTATGTTACATTTTTTGGAAAAAAAATAAAAAATGCATGGTCTAAATTAGCAAAAAAACATGGAATTCAAATCGAGATTTTTGGATTAGATGCTTTACCAAGTTTTTTTATTAAAAGTCCAAGTTTTTTGAAATACAAAACTTACATAACTCAAGAAATGCTTAAAAATAATATTTTAGCTTCTACTTCAGTTTATGTTTGTACTGCACATCAAAATATTCATTTAAAAAAATATATAAAAATCTTAGATAAAATTTTTTCAAATATAAGAAAATGTGAGGATGGATTGAATATTGATGAATTATTAGATGGACCTATTTGTGAAACAAGTTTCAAAAGATTGAACTAGTTTATTTTAAAATCACTTTTATATTTTTATTTATACTTTCCATATTTTTTCTCATTTGCAATGAAGTCTTAAACCTCAGAAAAATATTACCTAGAGAATTTCTTCCTGAAATAAATTTTTTTACTAAAGTATTTTTTTTAACATGGATTATTTTCTTATAAATGTGATTGTTTAGTTCTTTAGAAAAAATTACTCGTTTAAATATCCCATTTTTTTGTGAACCAACTCTTAATGTTGCGCAGAAATTATTTTTTGACTTTATGAGATCTTTTTTAAGAATTTTTTTTCCTAGATGGAGATTTAACGTTTGCTCTATCATATTTACTCCGCTTGCATCCTTAACTACATCAGGAATAAAATCTCCTCCATTTCTGGGGCCAATTTCTATAATCATTAATTTATTATTTTTTACTAATCTTAAGTCAAAATTAAAAATACCAAATGAGATTTTTAGCTTTTTAAATAATCGATTCAATTCTGTTTCAATATATAAAATATTTTTTTTTCCATGAGAAGTAGGCCAACTTTCTCCAATTGGTAACAAAGGATTTAATAATTTATTATAATATTGATCTGCCCAGTGTGAAAAAACTATTTTGTTATCAAAAATAATTGCATCACCAGCAATTTGTGGAAAATTAGTATTTATAAATTCTTCACAAATTACTTTTTTTTTTTTTGAAAATTTTTTTGTAATTAAAAATAATTTTTTTATTTCACTTAAATTTTGAAAATCAATTTTGAATACTCCTCTTGAGCCTGCAGAATCCACAGGTTTTATAATTACGTGATTTTTATTATTCTTTAAATATTTATTAAAATTGTTAAAATTGCTGAAAACTTTAAATTTTGGAAAAAAAAATTTATTTTTTTTCAAAAAATCTCTAAATTTATTTTTAAAAAGCAATGTTTTCACAGACTTTAAACTATTTGAGGGAAGTTTAAGTTTATTTGCAACAAATGATTGTGTTAGAGCTCCAGCTTCTGATGCGTATGAAATTATTGCATTTACATTCTCTTTTTTTGCTATCTTTAAAATCTCTTCTTTATTTGAAATTGAGCAATTAAAAAATTTATTAGAATATTTTTTACCGGGACATTCTGAGTATCCATCACATAAAATAATAAAGTAACCTTTGCTCTTTGCTAATTTAAGTATTGATAACTGATTTCTTGCTCCGCCTAGAAATAATATTTTTTTCATATTCATTATTAACTATTTTCAAAATTCTGTTAGCACCTTGACCGTCAAAATAATTTTTACAGCATTTTTGCATTCTATTGATTATTTTTTTATTTTTTACTAAGTTTAAAATCAGTTTATTTAATTTTTTTATATTAATTAATTTATGATCTCCAACAAAAACTGAGCCACCAAGACTTGAAAAAGTTTTTTGATCAAAATTTGCATTTTTTGAATTGGATATTATTAAACTTGGTAATTTCATTGCAAAAGCCTCGTACTTAGTAATTCCGCTATTTGTAATTAATAAATCATTTTTAAGCATTAAAAAGTTCAAATTTTTTTGATTTTTATAAATTTTATATTGAATAGGTTTTTTTAAAATTGTTTTAATAAATAGCTTATTATGTTTATAAAATTTCCCAAAAACAATATTCAATTTAATGTCTAAATTCATTTTTGAAATTTGTTTAATTACTTTTTTTGTAATATTATAAGGATCACTCCCACCCATAGAAATAAGAATATTTTTAACTTTATAAATTTTTTTTTTTATTGGTAGTCTGGGAATAAGAACAAATTTTTTTCCAGAATAAACTTTATTTTTCTTTTTAATCGTAATTTCAGGAAAAAATGTTAAATGTGCATTTTTAACTTTTTTGTGATTATCAGCAATTACAACAACAAATATATGTTTATTCTTAGATAAAAATTTCAAAATTTTTTGATCAAACTTTTTTAGATCAATGAACAAAATTGTTATTTTTTTTTCTAAAAATAGTTTAGGTAAACTTTGCTGATTTTTAATAAAACAAAATCTTTTTTTTTCTTTATTTAAGATATTTCTTAATTTATGACTTTTTGTGAAAAAAATAGATTTTTCTTTTATAAGATTAAAAATTAATAAACTTCTATTATAATGACCTAATCCTATCTTCTCGGAGGCATTTAAATAAAATCCAATCATTTAAAATATTGTATAAAAAATTAAATCATTAAATAAATTCTTATACTAGATCCAACTATTTATATAAGTTTTTCTATCATCTCTAGATAATTTTTTAATTTTTCTATTTTTATAAAATGAATCATTTTTGTAATTCGTAGTTGAAATTTCATCAAAAATACATCCCTCATCAGATGCCTGGAATTTATGCCATGAATTTTTTTTTATGTGTAAAATATCACCAGGATTTAAAATTTTTTTTTTATTATTTAAGTATGAAATTAATTTTCCAGAAATTATATGGAAACTTTCATCTTTTTGTTTATGAAAATGTAAAGGATGAGATTGATTAGGTAGCATAACCAATAATTTTTTAGCATAATTTTTATTAATGATATTAAATAAAAAGCATCCTATTTTTTTAAAATTTTTAATTCCTTTATGGTGAGAAATTTCCAAATCAAAATTATTACCTATCTTGATGTTGTTGTAATTTAAAATTGCTTTTACACTGTGGATGTAAGACTTAATCAGATATTCATCAGCTAAGTCTTTGTTTAATTTAATATCTTTTTGTTTAATTGGTTGATCCATAGAAATATTTTTTAAAATTTTTGTATTTTTTTTTAATCCAGGTGATGACAATTGGTTTTTTTGAAGTGGAAAAGCAAAATAGACATCGCTAGGTTTTATAATTTGATTTTTTTTTAAATTTTTTTTTGCAAAGACTCCCCTTTGTAATGTATTCAAAGTTTTAATCTCTTCTTTCTTAAAAGGTTTATTGTAATTACCTAAAATTTCTTTTGAGTCTCTTATATTTTTAACCCAATTTTCGAATTGCTCAGGATTAATTGAATAATCATTTAAAGGGTATTTTTTTGTGCTTATTCCAATATGTTTTTCAAAAAGAGTTGCACCACAAGCCATTGCTAGTGAAGCAGGCAAATATTCATTTGGTGATTCATGAGTTGACCATCCAATTGGCACATCTTCGTATCTTTTTTTTAAATTTTTAATAAATGAAATATTTAAATCATAATTTTTAGTTGGATAAATTGCAATACAATGCATCAATGCGAAAGTTTGTTTTTTTCTCTTAAAAAAACTAACTATTTTATCTATGTCAGATAATTTTTTTCCACCAGTTGAAATTACTTTTGGAATATTATTAAAACATGCTCTTTCTAATAAGTTAAAATCTAAGCTAGAAACGCTGGCTATTTTGAGTATATCAAATTTAAACTTTTCAATTTTGTCAATTGATTTTTCATCAAAAGGTGTGCAAGAGGTCATCATTTTATTTTGTTTGGCATATTTTTTAAGATCTAAAAAATTTTTATCCATTAGTTTAGTTGATAAAAATCTTTGAATATATTTATTTTCACTTTGAATTATTGTTTTACTAAAAAAGGTATCTAAATCTCTAAATTGAAATTTAAGTGCTGCTTTTATTTTGTTTGTTTTTACAACTTTACCGAATAATTTTATAATTTTTTTAGCATGATTTACATCTCCAAAATGATTATTGGCTAAATCTAAAATTACTAAATTGTTAAATATTTCCTTCATTTTTTTTGTAATATAAATAATAAGCTTGTAGATACTAAAGAGTTGTCAATGTTTTTATTTATTTCCATACTTTTTTTTTGAGAAAAAATTTTGTTAGTTTTTTTTTTTGAATTTACTCTTTTATTAGTTTTAAGGTATTCTATCAAGTGATTAATATCATATTCGTTCATTCCTTTATATTTTATTATTTTTAAATTTAATTTCTTAAAAAGAATTTTTAAGTTTTTAATACTAAAATAATAATTATGTGAAGTTCTAAAATCAAATTTTTTATACATATCACCAAGCATAAACATATAAATATTAAAATAATTCGGAACTCTTAGTAAAATTAGTCCATTTCTTGCAAGTAATTGAGTAATATTTTTTAAAAATTGAATAGGATTGAATTTATGTTCTAGCTCTGAAAGAGAAAAAATAATATCAAATTTTATTTTACTTTTTTTTATCTCTTTGAAATTCGAATAGTGTAAATGATTTTTGCTGATTAAATGTGATCTATATATTTTTGAGTCTAATCCAGCAGTGATTTTAGACTTTTTCTTTAAAATATCTAGAATAATACCTGCGCCACAGTTTGACTCCAAGATTTTTTTATTTTTGAATTTAATGTTTTTATTAAAGAAGGATAATTTTTTTTTTTCCCTATTTTTATGAAATTTATAAAACTCTTTAACAGAATTGTTTTTTAAATAAATATTTCTTGAAATACTAGAGTCCTCTAAATAGGAAAGTTTTTTCTCTAAAAATAAAACATCACAATTGTTACATTTAATTATTTTTTTTTTATTTTTAGTAAAATTTTTTGAAGAATTTCTAATTTTATTGTTCCAAACAACTTCCAACGATTTACTATTACATATATCGCATTTAAAATTTTTCATGTTTTTTTTGTAAATTGATATATTAAATGATAAATACTTACAATATTTCAATATTCAAAATTATGTGTGGCGTCTTAGCAATCATATCTAAAAACAAAAAACTTGATAAAAAAAAATGTTTAAGAAGTTTAAAAACTTTAGGTTTAAGAGGTCCAGATAAAACTCTTTTTAATTTTTTTGAGAAAAATAAAATTTTCATTGGAAATACAATTCTAAATATTACTGGAAAGTTAAAAAAAGATTTAAATCTGTATTCAAATTTACGTAAGAAATATTTTATCTCTTATAATGGGGAAATTTATAATTTTAAACATTTAGGTTTGAATGAAGATAAAATTAAAAAGTTAAGTGGTAAAGACACATCTGTGTTCTTAGAATTACTTAACAAAAAAAAATTAAATAATTTACTAAAATTGATAGATGGAATGTTTTCAATGATAATATATAATAACAAAAAAAAAATATTTAATTTCATTACTGATCCTCAGGGCGAAAAAAAACTTCTAAAATATGAGGATAAAAATATAATTATTATTTGTTCAACACTGAAACCAATATTTACGTATTTATCAAAAACTAAATGTATAGATGAAAATATATTAAAAGAATATTTTTATACAAGACATTTAATGATGCCAAAAAAAACTGTATATAAAAATATTAGCTTTTTAACTCCTGGCATAAATTATAGTTACAACTATAAAAATAAAAAATTTTCAAAAAAATATTACGATGATCCAATTCATTGGATTGATGAGAAAAAATATAAAGTTTATAAAAATTTAGGATTAGATAAGTCTAGTTTATTGTTGGAAAATGAAATAAAAAATATACTTCAAAAAATGACTCCTTTTATAAACTTTGGTAATATCTTTAGTGGTGGTGTAGATTCTTCTTTAATAAGCTTATTTCTTCAAAAGCAAAAAAAGTCTAAAAAATTAATTTTCATTGATAATGTAAAAAAAGATCCAATTTCAAATAAAATAAAATTGTTCAAAAAATTTATAAATTTCAGAAAACTAAGAATCTTCAAAATGAATAAAAAAATTTATTACCAAAATTTGAAGAAAACTTATCAAAATATTGAAATGCCATTTTTATCACATGAACTAGTTGGTAGGAATAAAGTATTTGAATTTTTTAAAAATAGTAATTTAAAAGTCTGCTTTGGTGGTGATGGGGCAGACGAGATTTTCGGTGGATATAAATTATATGAAAAAATAGATTGGAGGAAAAATAGTATTAAAAATTCTTCACCATACTCGTGTTATTTGAAAAACTTAAAAGGAGAAAATTACAATTATTCGAATTCACTTTGGAAAAGGGCTTACAAGAAATATAATAAATTTTTAAATAGTTCTGAGTCTAAAATTCAAGCAAGTTTATTTGCTGATTATTTTGCTCAATGTGTAGGTGTTCATAATATTAGTAATGACCTTCTGTCAGGAGAAAATTCTGTTGAAATTAGAAATTTATTTATGAACAAAAATATTATTAAAATTGGAATTAATTTACCTTTGGATTATAAAATAAACTTAAAAAATCAAAACTCAAAATTAAAAACCAAAGTCATACTTAAAAAAATATTTATAAAAAATTTTTCAAAAAAATTATTGTTTGAAAAACAAGGATTTTCAGGTTTTCCAAATGAAACTTTGGATATTTTAAACAAATTTGAAAAATTAAAATTTTCTAGATTACATTCTATATTTAAAGGATATTTTAAAGATAAAAATCGAGCTGTAGAATGGAAACTGTTAAACATATTTTTTTTCAAAAAATATGTTAGTTTAAACAAAAAGTTTCTATCAAATAATTAAAATATAAAATCTAAATAAAACCAAAAAAAATTTTTTTCAGTGCATAAATCAAGCCAATTGAGCTATTAGTACTGGTCAGCTGCACGCATTACTGCGCTTCCACA
>MDSV01148596.1_pt1 | contig 15030 bp, 15 predicted proteins | sample 810851 | NCBI WGS metagenome assembly MDSV01 (sample SAMN05326640, study PRJNA326480) | marine metagenome | isolation source: seawater | place: Atlantic Ocean: North East | collected 2012
TATTAGAAGCAGTCCAAGATAATAATTACAAACAGGTTAGAACAATTAGCGATATTTTAGAGAGGCAATTAGGAAATTTGAAGGATATGAAAATTGGGTTACTTGGATTATCATTTAAAGAGAATACAGATGATATTAGAGAATCAGTATCCATACGATTGATCGAACATTTGTTAAAGAAAAAATCTAAAATCATTGTACATGATCCTAAAGCCATTAATAATACCAAAGAAATATTTTTAAAAAGAATTATGTATTGTGAAAAACTTGAAGATGTTTTCAAATTATCAGATTGTGCAGTATTAATGACACCATGGGAAGATTATAAGAAAATTTCTTCAAAATTAATAAAAAAATTACAATCAAAACTATTCATAGATACACGAAGATTATTGAAACTTAATGATAAAGAAATAATTTTTATTTCTTTAGGGATAGGCGAGAATAAATCATATGATAACTTTTTAAAGTCTTCAAAAAAATTGTAGATATGTCTTCTAATAATGATCAAGTTTTACCTAATGAAGTAAAAATAAAATTAGAAAAACCATTTGAAGATGAACGAGGTGGGATTCAACCTTTAGTAGATTTCACTATGAAAAGCTGTGTTCTTATTTCATCTAAAAAAGGCACTATAAGAGCAAACCATTATCATAAAACCGATTGGCACTTTTGTTATGTCTTAGAAGGTGAGATTGATTATTATCATAGAAAAGTTGGTGATAAAGAAGCTCCAAAGTTAGAAAAAATAAAAAAAGATGAGTTATTCTTTACTCCTCCAATGGTTGAACATGCAATGGTTTTCCATAAAGATACTTCATTCTTAACATTGGGGGGAAATTCACGAGTACAAGCTGAATATGAAGCTGATCTAGTGAGGATAGAATTAGTTTCTCCCGAGAATGTTTTCAAATGAGTGAGCAATGTAGTAGACGAAAAAATTGTCGTTTATGTAATAGTGAAAAATTATGTCAGTGTTTTAAACTGGAATCAACACCACCTGCAAATTCATTTATAAAAAAAGAGGATATTTTGAAAGAACAAGAACGATTTCCTTTAGAGATTTATTTTTGTGAAAATTGTTTTCATGTGCAAATATTAGATATTGTAGATCCAAAAATTTTATTTGAGAATTATGTTTATGTTTCTGGTACGTCACCAATTTTTGTAAAACATTTTGAAGATTATGCAGATTATATTTTAAAAAATTTCCCACAAACAGAAAATTCATTGATTATAGACATAGGCTCAAATGATGGCACATTATTGCAATTCTTTAAACAAAAAGGTCATAAAGTAGTTGGGATAGATCCTGCAAAAGAAATATGCAGTAAGGCAAATGATCAGGGAATTGAAACATTGAATGGATTTTTTAATTTTGAATACTCTAAGAAAATTAAAGAGAATTATGGTAAAGCAGGTATAATCACAGCCAATAATGTATTTGCACATGTAGATGATCTAACAGATTTTGTATCTGGAATTAAACAACTATTATCTAATGATGGTATTTTTGTGTTTGAAGTATCATATCTTGCAGATGTAATAGACAACTTACTCTTTGATACAATATATCACGAGCATTTATCATATCACTCTGTGATTTCATTAGTTTCCTTTTTTAATAAAAATGGAATGGAACTGATAGAAGCAAATAGAGTAGAAACTCATGGAGGTTCTTTAAGATGTATTGTAAAACTAAAAGATGGGAAATATGATATTAAAGAATCAGTATCAAATTGTATTAATTTAGAGAAAAAACTTGGTTTGAATGAACTAGATACATACAGAAAATTTTTCAATCGTCTTGAAATGAAAAAAAATGAATTACAAAAATTATTTGAGAAATTGAAAAGAGACAAAAAAACAATTATTGGTTTTGGAGCACCTGCAAAAGCTACAACATTCATGTATCAATTCTGCATTAATGAAAAAATTATTGATTGTATAATAGATGATAGTCCACTGAAACAGGGATTGTTTTCTCCAGGTATGCATATTCCAGTTTATTCATCTGAAAAAATTTATGAAAAGAAACCAGATTATATTATTATATTAGCTTGGAATTTTTCTCAATCAATAATGAAAAAACATGATAAGTTTAAAAATAATGGTGGTCATTTTATTATTCCATTACCAAAATTGGAAGTATATTAGATGAAAAGATTTTTGCTAGAATCAGATGTTAACGAGATAGTTGAACGAATAGAGACTAAAGATAAATTAGAAGGAAAAACAATTTTGATGACTGGTGCTAGAGGGTTTTTAGGAAGATATTTTATCGATGTGATTAAGAAAATTAATTCAAATTATTTTAAAAATCCTATAAAATTTATCGGCATAGATAATTTAATCACATCAGGAGTATTAGGTTCTAGTGTTTATGAGGATGATAACATTACATTCATTGAACATGATGTAATTAAGGCTCTCGAAATAAATGATAAACCAGACTATGTTATTCATGCTGCCGGTATAGCTAGTCCACATTACTACAGAACATATCCACTAGAAACACTTGATGTTGCAATAAATGGAACTAGACATATGTTAGATTTGGCAAAGAAGAATAACTCAAAATTCATTTTCTTTTCATCAAGTGAAATTTATGGTGATCCAGATAAAGAAAACATTCCAACTTCAGAGAAATATAGAGGAAATGTATCTACACTAGGTCCAAGATCTTGTTATGACGAAGGGAAAAGGGTTGGCGAGACATTATGTCACATCTATCAGACAAATTTTGGTGTTGATACTAATATTATTCGTCCTTTCAATTTTTATGGTCCAGGAATGCAAGAAAAAGATTTTAGAGTATTGCCTAATTTTGGTAGTAGAATTAAAGCAGGATTACCATTGAAGATTTATGGTCATGGAAATCAGACAAGAACCTTTTGTTATATTACGGATGCAATAGTTGGTTTGTTTAAAGTAATAATTGATGGACATGGTGGAGAATCCTACAATATCGGTAACCCAGTTCCAGAAATTTCAATGATTGAACTTGTAAAAAAAATAAAGAAAATTTTAGGAGAACAAATACAATATCAAATAATAGATTATCCAGATACATATCCATCAGATGAACCTAATAGAAGATGCCCCAACATACAGAAGGCAATAGAAGAAATAGATTATAATCCACGTGTTAATATTGATGAAGGTCTAAAAAGATTTTTTCAGTGGACAGATGAAAATTATGAAGGATTGCAATGAACAAAGAAGAGATCACAGTTAGTGTTATCGTACCAGTCTATAATGAAGAAAAAACACTGCATACCGTACTAGAAAAAATTAATCAACAGAATATTTTTGGGTTCAAAATAGAAACAATTGTGATAAATGATGGTTCAACAGATAATTCATTGAAAATTCTTGAAGAAGATTCTAAATTATTTCATAAATTGATTAATTTAGAAAGAAATAGTGGCAAAGGTGCAGCAGTAAGAGAAGGATTGAAATTTGCCACAGGAGATTATATTTTATTTCAAGATGCAGATATGGAATACGATCCTTCTGAATATGGAAAACTTTTGGAGCCAATAATTAAAGAGAATGCAGATATTGTAATAGGTAGCAGATTAATGACCTCATCATTAACAAGACGTGGAGGTTATTCAAGAAATAGGATAGGAAATAATTTTATCACATTTTTATTTAATTTATTAAATCATACAACCTTTACTGATATTTACAGTGGATACCTTATTTTTAAAAGAAGAAATATCACACCTGATAAATTAAGAACAGATGGATGGGAACAACAAGCAGAGATATTATCAAAAATAGTAAAAAATTCTAGTAAAATATGTGATGTACCAATTGCATATTATGGACGAACTTATGAAGAAGGTAAAAAAATAAAACCAAAAGATGTGTTTAAGATAATTTCAACCATCATAGGAGAAAAGATTTCACCATCTAAGAATTAGAATTAATTTTGATTAAGATTAAAATAAATAGTAAAATAGAGTGGAATAGTATTTTTAAGAGAATCAACTAGAGAGGTTATGATAAATAAAATTGTCATTCCTGCAGGAGGATTAGGTACTAGATTATTACCAATTACAAAAGTGATACCAAAAGAGATGATGCCACTATTTTTACACGGTAAAAATGGAGAGATAATTGTAAAACCATTAATTCAGATAATATATGAAAAATTTTTCAAGTTTGGATTGCGTGAATATTGTGTAATTGTGGGAAAGCAAAAAAGAACTATCGAGGATCATTTTACACCAAATCAGGAATTTTTGAGAAATTTTCATAAAAATACAAAATTCAAAACTGATTTAGAGAAATTTTATTCGATGTTAAATGAATCAAAGATATTTTGGGTAAATCAACCAAATCCTAGAGGTTTTGGTGATGCAGTAAAACACGCAGGATCATTTGTGGGAAATGATGATTTCTTAGTCACAGCTGGAGATACACTCTTACCAACAGGAGATAAAATTATTAAAAAATTATTGAATTCAAAACTACAAGGAGAAAATGATGCAATAATATTACTGAAGAAAGTATCGAACCCAAAAAGATTTGGTGTCGCAGTAGTTAAGGAGGAAAAACATAAAATGAAAGTAATCAATGTTGAGGAAAAACCAAAAAAGCCAAAATCAAATTTATCAATAGTAGCATTATACAGATTTAGACCATCAATTATCAAAGCATTAAATGAAATAAAATCTAACAAGACAGAATTACAATTAACTAGTGGAATTCAGAAATTAATTGATTGGGGCGGAAATGTTTCATGTATGATATTAGATGAAAAAGATCAGGTCATAGATATTGGAACAGGAGATTCATACCTTAATACTATTCTAAAATTTAAAGCAATTTGATTAATCATTATTAGATGTGTTAAGTGAAAAACCTCCTATTAATTTCATGAAAATAAATCCAATTATAACACCATACCACCTAGTAAAAATTCTAATAAATATTACCAAAGTCAAGGCTAAAGAAAGTTCAATATTTTGATATGAAAAGAAACCAGCTAAACTTCCTTCTACCACACCAATACCCATAGGCAAAAATGAGACAACTCCAATAATTATAGAAGTTGTGTATGTAGCAGCAAGTTGTAAAAATTCTAGACTATCAACATTAAAAGAAAGCAGTACAAGATATGCGATTACAGATTCTATTAACCAAAAAATTACAGATAGAAAAGAAGAAATAATAAAGATTTTTTTATCTATTGATTTTTTTAGAATTAAATAAGAATCAGAAAGTGATGGAACATATTTTTTTAGGAATTTTTTTTGTGAAACAAAATTCATGAATTTTTTAAAAGATTTTTCAGATGAAAGTAAAATATACATAATTACAAATAAGCTACCAGTTAATGCTACAGCATATATGCTAAAATCAAAATAAAATAATCCTAAAACAGATACAACTAAGATACCAATAATATTATAAAATTGCTCAGATACAATTATGGGAATAGTATTTTTTTTGGGGATTTCAAATTTTGAGTGTAGCATGTGTGCTTTTATCAATTCTCCTATTTTTCCAGGTGTAGCTGACATGGCAAAACCTGTCATGTATATTTTGAAATTTTCTTTTTTTGGTATGTCTATATTAGAATTTTTTAAAAGTAAATGCCATCGCATGAAAAGTATAAACCAACTTAGAGGAGCTAAAGAAAGAATATATGGTAAAAATTCTGTCTTCATATCTAAAATTTTATCCAGTATAATATTTAGATCAGAAACAATAAGAAAAGTGATATAGATCACTATAGCACCTACTAAAATAAAATAGAATCTGTTATCAAATTTCATTTTTAAATTTCACTTCTCATCAATTTATTATATCAATTTGAAAAATTTATCGAGTTTTTCTTTTTTGTTCATGTTTCAATTTTCCTTTTTTGAGGGTTTTTGTGTTGAATTGTTTATTGATACTTTTAATCATGTTTAGTGTTTCATTTTCAATTAGTTCTAAATTTGGCAATACACAATGACCTCCAATGATACCAGGAAACATTTTTGGTCGATTACCTAGATAGTTGTGGATTTCATCAGAAAATGTCCACATTTCATCATAATCAACATTATGCTTCATAGTAATCATCTTACTCATTTGTGCATAATTGATTAACCAACCATAATACGAGGTATCACACACTATTTTAGCTAATTCCAAAGTTAACGGTTCGGACATTTGTTTTGTTTTAATTCCAGATTGTTTCATTGATTTTGAAAAAGATTTTGCAACAGATTTATTATTTTTCACATTTTTTTCCATAGCAAAAAACTTAGTATAACGTTTCAAGTCATATGACATTCTTTTATGGACACCACGTGTAGCACTGTAAATAATAGGCACATCTGATTTTGATTGAATTTTTTGTGTTGTGTATGGTTTGATTGTACTATGTATGACTATAAATTCTGGAGAAAATAATTTTTCAAGAGATCTCACATTAGATACAAAATTACTAGTATAAGGAATGCAAACATGTAAAAACCTAGTAGGCAGATCTGAATGTTTTTCAAATAATGAATTCATTAATTTTTTGTTTTTATCATATCCAACACAAATTGTATTTTTAGATATTAATTTGAGAATTGGTTGACCAATTTCCCCTAGACCAGCAACAACATTTTTTGTCTCCATTAAATATATCAAAATTTTTTAGGTTAATACTGTTACTAGATTAAGATATCACCAGTATTTACTTCACCGTCATAATCAGTTATCAGAATTAGACCAACTTTACACTTTACAACAAAGTCTCCAGTTGAAAATTTTTCTACAACTTGACCGATTTTTGCATCTAAGAAATCAATTTTAGTGTCAAAGGGTTGAGCTTTCCAGAACATGATTTTTTGTTTATGAATAAAAGAGAATGCACCAGGATATGGTTTAGTAACTGCTTTAATCAGATTATGTATTTCAAATGTAGTTTTATTCCAGGAAATTTTACCATCTTCAGGAGTTCTTTTTGGATAAAAACTAGGTTCACCTTTTTGAGGTATTCTAGAAAAATCATTTAGAAAGATTTTTGGAATTAAATTCGATAGTGATTGTTTCATAACTAAGGATATTTTATAGTAAATTGTTTGACACGTATCCCATTCATTAATATCAAAAGTTTGATGATAAAGGATATCACCATCATCAACTCCAGGAGTTAAAAGGAATAACTGCAAAATAAAGTGTTTTTTTCCTTCAATAATAGACCAATTTACCGGAGAACGTCCTCTTCCTTTTGGTAATAATTCTGAACTTCCATGTGAACCAATTCCACCTATTCTCAAAGTTTCTAAAACATTTTCAGGTATAAGACGTTGCCATCCACATACAAGTAACAAATCGAATTTTTCATTTTGAAAAAATGATAGATCTGATTCATCTTTCAAAGAATATAATTTTGGATAAAAGATCGGTATATTGTATTTGATAGAAAGTGTTTCAAATGATTTGTAACCAGATACTTTTGATTTTTCTGCTTGTTCAGAATTTAGAGAAATAATGTGAGAAATTTGTATGCCTTGTGATATAAGATGATTTGTTACATCATATCCAAATTCTGTACAACCACATACTACAATTTTTTTATTCATTTAAATCAAAAGTTTAGGTAAACAATCTATGAATGTGAAATCCCTCAGCATATTCTAAACCAATTTCATTTCCGCGTATTCTAGCTAGAGAAAAAAGATTTTCTCCTCCACGTTGACCTTCTCTCATTTGTGTAGAATACATATTTAGAATTTCAGCCTTTTTGCTAAGTTCATTCTTTGACAGATTAAGATAGAAATTTGGTTGGAATCTACCGAATTCAGAATATGCAGACCAGAAATAATATTCAGGGGATTCATAAGAAATTACAAGTTGTGGCATATGTGTGGCTTTTTGTGGATGTGGTCTTAACGCTGCAATTGCAACTTTGTAAGCAAATGTATGATCTTGATGAGTTGAGAAAATAGTAGGTATTGCAACTATAGTAGGTTTAATTTTTGAAATAGATATTTTACTTTTTGATTCAATATATTCAATTAATTCTTGTTGTGGTTTTGTATCTATATGTTGGATTTCATCATTGGTAAATGCCACATCATAATCATCAATTTCTAATATTTTTGAAACTTTAGATAATTCTTCTTGCCAATCTTCTGTATTAATTTGATTTCCTTCGATTTTTTTGTAGCCCCCTAGAGATAGAATCTGAACAAAGACCTCACCACCATTATCTTTAATTTTTTTAATCAGTCCATAACAACCCAATACTTCATCATCAGCATGGGGTGAAATCACCAATAATCTCTCTTTTTCTAATTTCATGATGTTAAATCAACTATATCTAAAATAATAAAAGCATATGGTATCATTCAATAGTATCTTAATGCTTAAAATGTCTAAAAAATTTCTTAAATCATGGCATTGAAGGTGCTTGCAATTGGAGATTTATCAAACAATATTGTTATGTTTAAAAAATTTGTCCAGTCCGATATACATTTAATCAATTTTCCATGGGATGGTCCAAGTAAAATAATGGATGTGAAAAAAGATGTTGAATTTTTTAAGGGTTCAAAAGTAAAGGAGAATTTACAAAGAATTAATGAAATAAAACATGATTTTGATATTTGTATTGCTATGTCATCGACAGGATTACTCATGTCATATCTAGCAGATTTAAATTATATTGCATATTATTGTGGCCACGATATTAGATCCCCGCCATTTGTAAAGAATATGCATGATCCATTATCTACAGATAAACCAATTTATGATTTTAATTCTTGGGAAAGAAGTTATTATAAAAAAGCGTATGATAATGCCATTGCAGCAGTTGTAACTGATGACGAATTATTAGAACATTTAAAGAAATATAGAAAAGACCATGTAAGAATTTCAGGATATATTGTGGATACAACATTATTCAATCCAAATGTAGAACCTATTCATAAAACAAAAGAAAAATTTACATTTCTTAGTCCCGCTAGAATGGGATTACAAAAAGGTACAGATAAAATTTGGGAAGCTCTTAATCTTTGTCAATCTGATTTCGAGGTTATTCAAATAAAATGGTATGATAATCGTAACCCTAATGAAGAAAAAATTGCAAAAAAATGGATAGAAAATCCTCCAAAACAAGTTAAATTTGTCCCGATAATGCCTAGAGATGAATTAGGTAGGAACATGGTTTCGGTGGATGCAATTTTAGGACAAGTTAGTGGAATTCAAGCTGATGTGGAACGTTCTGGTGCATTATGTAAAAAACCAGTTGTACATTATGCAGATCCGAATCGAATGTACATGGTAAATGGTGAGACAATCACATCACCATTTTTACCACATACAAACGATCCTAAGGCCATAGCAGAAATAATTGATAAAGTGGTTACAGATAAAATATTCAGAGAGAAATTAGCTAAAGATGAATATGAATTTGTTATGAATCTTTCAGAACCAAACATGATTGCAAAACAATGGGATAAATTATTTGATGAAATGTATGACAGATATCAAGGTGCAGTTAAAGGTACATCATCATTTAGATTGAAATTACGAGTAATTGGTTATTTAATTGCAAACAGATTACATTTTAAAAAGATTAGAAGACTGATTGATAATTAATTTTCTTTTTCTGAGAAATCTGAATTTAGTTTTTTTCTTGGTTGACCAATCATTTCTCCTTTAAGTAATTTTTGTATTTTATCCTTCAAGTCATTTAATTGTTCTACATCATCATCATTGAGTTTTTCATCTTTAGACCATTTAATCATCATTTCACTTAATACAAGGTAAAGTGGAAAAACTACTTCTGTATTGAAACCAGGTAAGATTCTATAGTTATATGGATGATTTTCAGTTACTATATCAGCTTCAGATGAATAAGCCAAACTTTTTTTGAAATGTAAATATCCAATTCCAATTAGTACAGGTACACCAATTGAAGATACAATTACAATATAATGAAGAAATGTAGGAAATAGTGAATTTAAGAAAGGATAGTTATCAATTGCCAAAAAGTACGTAACAGTAAGAGTGTTAATAGCTGCAAAAATGAATGCAAAATAAGTTCCCCAACCATTTCTAAAATAAAACCAAAGCCTAAAGAAAAAATTCTGTTTCATGGTGTAATTTTCTAAGTCATATATATCAATAATTCTATCAAAACAAGTGATAGAATTAGGTTATCATAAGTAAGATAGATAAACAAATTTTTTGAGATAATTATATTGAAATTACTAATAGGTGGATCACCATCAAAGATTTTCCACCTTAAAGAATTTGCAAAAAATCTTGAAAAGAATAAAGTAGAATCCAAAGTTGTCATAGATACAACAGTATATTCAGGATTTCCAAGTAGAGATATATCAAAATGGTTTGAGACAAAGAAGAAATTTAATAATTTAGTTTCCCAGTTTAAGCCAGATGCAATATTTGTTGATAGACAAACAAAATTTGGATTAGCTTCTACCAAGTTAGACATTCCAGTATTTGTTCATCTTAGGGGAGATTTTTGGGCGGAAGCAGAAATGGCAAAAAAAACATTATACAAATCTCCAATGATGCGAGGAGTGATCTGGTACAAAGAAAGGATTGCAACTAATTGCTTTAAAAGATCTACCGCAATTTTGCCTATTTGCGAATATTTGGAAAAGAGAGTTGAGAAATTTTTCCCAAATAAAAAAACAAATGTTCTCTATCAAGGAATTGATCCTTCTAATTGGTATCAAGAAAGTGGAATGGAATTAAAACATCCTTGTGTTGGATTAGTACAAAGTGCAAACATTTGGGAAAAAACAAAGCAGTTAATGCTTTTACCGAAAATATTAGAAGCATTTCCAAACATAATGTTCTACTGGGTAGGAGATGGACCATACAGAAAAACTGTCTTGCCATTTTTAGAAAAATATGAAAATTTTAAATGGTTAGGAAAACTTGAATATCCAAGAAAAATTAGACAGTTCTTATCAGAGATAGATATCTATGCATTGCTTACAGGAATTGATATGTCACCATTATCACTGCAAGAAGCACAATTGATGGGAAAGCCAGTAATCGCAACTAATGTTGGCGGAATACCAGAATTAATGAAGAATGAAGTTACAGGGTTCTTGGTTGAAAAGGATGAATCTTCACAGTTAATTGAAAAAATTTCACTGTTACTAAATGATCCAATTAAACGAAAGGAAATTGGTAACAATGGAAGAAAATTTGTTAATGATAATTTTACATGGGATATTATTTCAAAAAAATTCATAGATATAATGAACGAATATAACAATAAATGAAAAAATTAGAAAATTAATTTTTCATTAGCATTCATATCTTTTGTAATAAAAAGTCTATACCATATTTCAAATGCCAGTATTCCGAAGAATTTATTAATAATTCTAGGTTCAAGTTCAGGTTTATCAATATACTTCTTAATCCAATCTTTGTTTATCCAACCATCTTTAGTAATTCTTGCATCATCTAAGAAATGATGACAAATTGATTTAGCAGAAGATTTCCACAAATTTTGAGTATTAACAGAAAATCCTTGTTTCTTTCTTATAGTAAGTTCTAGCATATTGTTATCTGTTAAAATTTTTCTTAATGGTTTTTTACCAATATTAGTTTCTTTATCATATTTTAAATTAGATGGAATTGTTCCAGCAAAATCAATTAGATCACTTGACAGTAATGGTGCAAAATAATCAATTCCAAAATGTTGATGAAATATTTTGTAGATAGGAGACATGTTGAAAAGTAATTTTCCGTTATAGTCAGCTAGAAATACCTGATCTATTGGTGAGAGTGAATTATCAAAATATGGTTTTAGAATAGAATGAATGTAATCCCAAGAAAAATTAATTTTGTTCCCAAATAGATCCTCTTGATCTAAAACCCAATCACGTTCATGGCAAGACAGGTAACAATTTATTTTTTCAGATATAGTGGATTTATTTGAGATTATTGATAAGAATTTTTGATAACGGAATGTGTATCCTCCAAATAATTCATCCCCACCATCACCAGAAATTAAAATATTTCCAAGTGAATTTGCCTTTTTTGCTACTTCAAACCAATGTAAATCCCAAAATGGTTCTTTAATTATTGAAATAGCTTGAGGTAAATTTTCAAAGAAATTATCAATATGTAGAATATTATGATTCACATCTAATTTATCTGCAATTTTTTTTGCTTGGGAGGATTCATCCACACTATCAGAAAATGAAATAGAGATTGATTCAACAGGTAATTCAGGATAATATTTTCGTAATAAGGTCAGGATTAATGTAGAATCAATACCAGCGCTTAACGAAATAACAGGTTTATTTTTTAATTTGTTTTCAGCATTTTTGAAACCAGATTGAATTAGATTTTCAATTGATGATAAATTATTATCAAACATATTTTGATTAAAATTTTTCCAGGATAATTTTGGTAGATCTGATTTAAAAGATTGTGAATATCTTAATGTCAATGCAGTTTTAATTGTATCAGGATTAACTAGAGTCATTTTAATTTTTTGTGTTATTCATTATTTAATTTTGTTTTTCATTTTACTTAATACTTAAACATATGCCAAAATTATGATGTTTATGAGATATGTTGTGACTGGAGGCGCAGGATTCATTGGTAGTAATATTGTAAGATTATTAGTTAAAAATGGTCATAATGTTGTAATAATTGATAATTTACACAGTGGAAAAAAAGAGAATATTATAGATGTAGAAAATAAGATTGAATTTTTTCAAGATGATATTTTAGATTTTGAAAAAGTAGAAAAAATTTGTGAAGATGTAGACGGTATTTTTCATCAAGCAGCACTAACAGTAGTTCAGGAATCTTATGAGCAGAGAGAAAAATATAATCAAGTGAATGTCAAAGGTACAGAAAATATTTTTAAAATAGGAAAAAATTATGGAGTAAAAATAGTATTTGCAAGTTCTTCTAGTGTGTATGGAGATGTAAAGAAAATTCCTATTACAGAAAATTTTGAGCGAGTTCCTATAAATCCATATGGACAAACAAAATTAGATGATGAGTTTTTAGCAGAAGACTATACAGAGAAAGGATCTAAAATTATTGGTTTGAGATATTTCAATGTATTTGGAATTGGACAAAATTTAGCATATGCTGGAGTCTTAACAAAATTTCTTCATAACATATCAAAAGAATTACCACCACAAATTTTTGGTACAGGAGAACAATGCAGAGATTTTATTCATGTAGAAGATGTTGCTCAAGCAAATCTTGATGCAATGAATAGTCAAGTAAATAAAGGATTTTTTAATATTGGAACAGGAGATAAGATTACTATATCTAAATTAGCAAAAAAAATATTAGAATTTTCAAAGTTAGATTTGAAAGAAGAATATCTAGATGCCATAGATGGAGATATCAATGAGAGTCAAGCTAACATTCAGTCTGCAACAGAATTATTAAATTGGAATCCAAAAAATGATCTTTTAAAATGGCTAGAATATACAATTTCTCAAAACAGTTGGAAAGAAATTGAATAGATTATTAGTTATTTTAACAGTTTTCTTATTTGTATCAATTTTAGGAAATTTTATTCTTTTTTCATCATATTTTGAAAAATATTCTATGGAGGAGATTTCACAGAAAATAATTTCTAAAGATGAAATGTCGTATTTGAAATTACCAAGTTTTCCAGAGGTATATGATTACAATGATAATTTGCAGTTGAGTTTTGACAAGAATGTTAAAGATAAAAGTGATTTTACCTCATGGAAAAATGAGATTCAAATGAAATTTTTGGAATTATACGAATTTCCTGAAATTTTAGATTATACTGATTATAAAATTTTTAATATTTCAGAATATGAGAAGGACGAATATAATATAAAAAAATACAGTACTAATGCAATAGATGATGATAAAATAATTTTTTATGAATTATATCCTAAAAATGCCAAAAACATAACACCTTGCCAAAAGGAAATTTGCATTCCAGCAGTATTGATAATACCAGCCAGTGGAAATCAAGGAAGTGCAGATGTAATGAATAGTCCAAGTGAATTATCAAAATATTATTTTCAAAGTGGCATAGGAGAAAAAATTACTGAAATGGGTTACATAGTTTATGTTATAGAAAACAGAGGATGGGGTGAAAGAAAAATTGATCCAGGTTTTAATTGTAAAGAACCAGATATTTATTGTTCAGGAAAAATATTAGATAGACATCTGCATAACTTAGGATATAATCTTAAAACTTTACAAACATTAGATGCATTGCAAGTTTTGCAGATAATGAAAGAAGCAGAGTATGTTGATGATGAAAACATTTCTGTTGTTGGTTTATCTCTTGGAGGAGATATTGCACAATATTTATCAATTTTAGATAATGATATCAAAAATATTGCAATAGCAAGTGGTTTACAAAGTACATATTTAACATCTGGAACTGCCATCACACCAAAAATTTTACAATATTATGATGATTCAGATTTGATTTCATCCATAGCTCCAAAATCATTATATTTGTCATGGGGCTTAAATGAGGATTCAATGTTTGGTTATGAAGCAAATTCACTATATTCTGCAACAAAAATTAAAAATGCATATTCACTTCATGACAAAGAACAAAATCTAACTATCGTTACACATGATTTAGAAGAAAATGATGGACATGTTTATGATGTGAGATCATTATTAGAATTTTTGGAACAAGGAACAGATTAAGAAAATATCAGAGAGTAATTATGTATAAATTCTAACTAAACATAATAAACTGGCTTAGATTACAAATTTTATGAGAATACCATTTTTTGTTCAAGAATTTACAGATGAGATGGAAGAAGCTGCAATCCATGCATTACGAAATGAATCATTTGTAGGTGGAGAAAGTGTCTCTAAATTTGAAGAAGAATTTGCAAAATATACTGGTACAAGATATGCAGCATCAGTTAGTTCTGGAAATGGTGCATTACAAATTTCATTGATGGCATTAGGAATAAGAGAATCGAATGAGGTCATAACTCCAACAAATTCATTCATTGCTTCAGCAAATTGTATCAGAATGACAAATGCAAAACCAATTCTTACAGA
>MDSV01003273.1_pt1 | contig 15029 bp, 14 predicted proteins | sample 810851 | NCBI WGS metagenome assembly MDSV01 (sample SAMN05326640, study PRJNA326480) | marine metagenome | isolation source: seawater | place: Atlantic Ocean: North East | collected 2012
TGGAAAGAAATTCAGAATATTCATCAAAACTGGACTTTAGAGATAGTTGGTCCTGATAATTACAATTATCTCTCTGAGTTGAATAGGACTACAAAAAAACTTCAACTTAAACGAGTTGTTTTTAGTAAAGAAATTCATGGTGAAGAGAAGAATATGAAATATCAATCGGCAGATCTTTTTATTCTCCCAAGTCATTCTGAAAATTTTGGGGTTTCAGTAGCAGAGGCCTTGTCTAATGGCATTCCTTGTGTCGTTTCAAAAGGAGCTCCGTGGAAAATACTAGATGAAAAGAAAGCAGGTTGGTGGATAGATAACTCAGTAGAAATGCTCACTAAAAATCTTATTAGCATATTAAGTATGAGCACTTCTGAGCTAGAATCAATGGGTCTTAATGGAAGAGATTTAGTTTCAGAAGATTTTAATTGGAACAAGGTGTCGGCTATGATGACGGAAGTTTATCTATGGATTTTGACTAAAAAGAATCAACCAAGTTTTGTGTATCATGATTAAAGAAATGAAGAAAGATAGTTTAGCTGTTGTCATGATTACATTAAATGAGGCTCATAATTTAGAAAGATCAATTAAGAACTTAAAAGGATGGGCTGACGAGATATTTGTCGTAGATAGTTACAGTCAAGATAAAACAGTAGATATATGTTTAAAACACAATATTCCAACTATCCAAAAACCATTTTTAAACTTTGGTGATCAATGGAATTTTGCTTTAAACAATTTAAAGATTGAATCTAACTGGGTCATGAAAATAGATCCTGACGAGTTTTTGTCTGATGATTTAAAACAAAGTATTAAACTAAATATTAACGAAGACAATTTTGATGGATTTTATGTCAATAGAAGGCTCTGGTTCATGAACAGGCCTCTACCAATCAATCAGAAAATTTTAAGGGTTTGGAGAAAAGGTACCTGCAATTTTACTAATTCATTAGTAAATGAACATCCAGTTGTTGACGGCTTGCTGAGTGAATGTAAAGGAGAAATGCGACACTATGATAGCCCTAATTTAGAGCACTGGATAAGTAAACAAAATAAATATACTTCTGCAGAAGCTTTGGCTAGTTTTAATGAACTAGGTTTGGCTGATAAGCCTCTATTTTTTGGAAATACACTACAGAGAAGGATGTTCATAAAAAAAATTTTTTATAAAATTCCTTTTAGATATATTTTCTTGTTTTTATATCACTATATTTTCTTAGGAGCTTACAGAGAAGGATATATTGGATACATGTGGGCAAATTTACGCTGCGATGTATATAGAATGACAGAATATAAAGTTAGGGAATTAAATGCCATCGGAGAAATTGACACTTCACTTCACTTAGGCCCTGGAAAACCTGATCCTAGATGTAAACAATTTTAATCAGAATTTTTATTTTTTAACCATGTGTTAGAATTTAAAGAATTATGAAAGAATTTGATAAATCCACAATACTAATAACAGGCGGGACAGGATCATTCGGAGGTGTCATATTAAAATATTTTTTATCTACTAAAGTAAAGGAGGTTAGGATTTTTAGTAGAGATGAAAAGAAACAGGATGACATGAGAAGGTCCTTTAATGATCCTAGGATAAATTTTTATATAGGTGATGTAAGGGATATAAACTCTTTAAGGAATGCTGTACATGAAGTAGATTTCATTTTCCATGCAGCAGCATTAAAACAGGTACCTTCATGTGAATTTCACCCTATGGAGGCAGTTAAAACAAATATTTTGGGGACTGAGAATGTGTTAAATACCGCTATAGATGCAAAGGTAAAGAAAGTTGTTTGTTTGAGTACTGATAAAGCAGTATACCCAATAAATGCAATGGGACTATCTAAATCTCTTATGGAAAAGGTGTTAATCGCAAAATCTAGAGAAGGTGGAGATAAGACTGTAATCTGCGGAACAAGATATGGAAATGTTATGGGCTCCAGAGGATCAGTAATTCCTCTTTTTTTAGAACAAATTATGAATTCTCAACCCTTAACTATTACAAATCCTGACATGACAAGGTTTATTATGTCTCTTGAAGATGCTGTTTCCTTAGTCATTTATGCTTTTAAGAAAGGTCTTCCGGGAGATATTTTTGTACAGAAATCCCCTTCTGCAAAAATTTCAGATTTAGTTGAGGCTTTGCAAAAAATGACTGATTCTAAAGATTGTAAAGTTAAAAAAATAGGGCATCGACACGGTGAGAAGATGTATGAATCTTTAGTTAGTTCAGAGGAAATGAGGACGGCAGAAGATTTAGGAACTCATTATAGAATCAAGCCTGACAATAGAGATTTAAATTACTCTAAGTATTTTGAAAAAGGGGATGAATTACTAAGCAAACAGGTGGAATATAACTCTGAAAATACGAAAATATTAACTGTTAATGAATTAATCAAGCTTTTAAAAGACCAAGACTTTATCAAAAAACGCCTTAATTGATGAAAATACTGATTACAGGTTCTGAAGGCTTTATAGCCAAGAATCTAATTTCACACTTAGAGACTTATCCGGATGTTGAAGTTATAAAATATAACAGGAAGAATAATATTGAGGATTTATATTCGGCAATTGACTCTTCAGAAATTATTTTCCATCTTGCAGGTACAAACAGATCTACTAAAGACTCGGACTTCGAAGAAGATAATATCAATCTTACTGAGAATATAGTTAAAATTTTAGAATCTTCAATAGATCCTAAAAAGCTAATTTTTTCCTCTTCAACTCAAGCCGAACAAAAAACTATTTACGGCAGATCAAAATTTAAGGCTGAAAAGGTTTTGAATCAATTAGGTTGCAAGAAAAATATTACTTTAATTATGCTTCGATTAACAAATGTTTTCGGCAAATGGTCTAAACCTAACTATAACTCTGTCGTAGCAACTTTTTGCTATAACGTTATGAATGATTTACCTTTAGAAATACATGATCCTAATAAAATGCTAAGCCTAATTTTTATAGACGATCTAATAGAAAATTTTTTACAACATATTAGTTTGCCTATAAAAGATAAAGGCAAGAAAGCAATTAAAAAATATAATATAAAGCTAGGTAAGTTAGCTAGTTTGATTAAATCTTTCAAAGAAGAGAAGTTATTGAATGACGTTGGTAAAGATTTGACTAGAGTAATTTATTCTACTTTTATTAGTTTCAAGCAACCAAAGGACTTTACTTCTAAGCCCATCCTTCATGTAGATAATAGAGGCCAGTTCTCTGAAATAATTAAAACTTCTTCTTCTGGTCAAGTTTCTTTTTTTACTACGAAACCTGGTGTTACTAGGGGTGGTCATTATCATCACACAAAAACAGAAAAGTTTTTGGTAGTCCAAGGGGAAGCAGTATTTAAATTCAAACACATAGTTACAGGTGAAGAATTTAAAATATCTGTTAATTCTGGAGACCCAACTTTGGTGGAAACCATACCTGGTTGGGCTCACGATATAACTAATACTGACAAAGTAGAAAATATAGTTTTACTTTGGGCAAATGAAATATTTGATCCTTTGAAACCCGATACTTATTCAATGGAGTTAAAGAGATGAAAAAAATAAAAGTTATGACTGTATTAGGGACACGCCCTGAAATAATTAGGTTATCAAGAGTTATTCCTAAGTTAGAAAAATACTTTGACCATACTTTAGTTCATACTGGCCAAAATTATGATTATGAATTAAATCAGGTATTTTTTGATGATTTGAAAATAGAAAAGCCAAATATTTTTTTAGAATCTGATAAATCTTCTGCTTTATCAACCATTGGCGATCTTATTTCAAAAATCGAACCACATCTTGAAAGAATTAAACCGGATGCTTTTTTAGTGTTAGGAGATACAAATAGCTGTTTGGCCGCTATTGCTGCCAAAAGAAAGAAGATTCCAGTTTTTCATATGGAAGCTGGAAACAGGTGTTTTGACCAAAGAGTTCCTGAAGAAACTAATAGGAAGATTGTTGATCATATATCTGATATCAACCTAACTTACAGTGATATTGCTAGAGACTATCTGCTCAGGGAGGGGTATCCTCAAGATCAAATAATAAGAACAGGTAGTCCGATGAAGGAAGTTCTGGATTTTTATCTTGAAGACATAAAGAAATCAGAAATTACTTCTAAATTAAGTCTAGAATCCCGAAAATATTTTTTAGTAAGTATACATAGAGAGGAGAATGTAGATTCTAAAGATAATCTTAAGGAGATAAGCCTAAGTCTAAATAACTTATATAAAGCTTATAAAATGCCTGTTTTGGTTTCTTTACACCCTAGAACAAAGAAAGTATTAAATAAACACAATATCAAGTTTTTAAAAGGTATAAAGTTACATAAACCTTTTGGTTTCAAAGATTACGTTAACCTACAAATGAATTCAAAAGTTACTCTCTCAGACTCAGGAACTATAAATGAAGAATCTTCCATTTTAAATTTCCCTGCATTAAATCTCAGAGAAGCCCATGAAAGACCAGAAGGAATGGAAGAAGGATCTGTCATGCTTACAGGTTTAAAAAGTGAACGTATTCTTCAAGCTATTAAGATACTAGAGAAGCAATCTAGAGGCGATGAAAGGACACTTTATCCTGTAAAAGATTATTCTTATGATAATGTTTCAGAGAAGATCCCAAGAATAATCTTGAGCTACATTGATTATGTAAATAAAAAAGTATGGCATAAATGAGAATACTGGTAGTTTCACAGTATTTTTGGCCTGAAGACTTTAGAATCAATGAACTTGTTAAGGATTTTAAAAAGAAAGGTCATGAGATAGTCGTATTAACGGGAGTTCCCAATTATCCAGAAGGTAAAATATTTTCAGATTATAAAAAAAATAAATCAGAATTTAACGAATTAAATGGTTGTCAAATTATTAGGGTTCCAATCATTCCTAGAGGCAAAAATAAGATTTCTCTATTTTTAAATTACTTGAGCTTTATTTTTTTAGGAAGCTTTTATGGCTTGACCAAACTTTCTAAATTTAAATTTGATTCAATTTTTGTTTTTGAGCCTTCTCCAATTTTTGTTTGCCTGCCAGCCATTCTTATTAAATGGTACAAAAAAATCCCTTTAACCTTATGGGTATTAGATTTGTGGCCACAAACACTAACGGCAGTAGGGCTCTTAAAGGAAGGGGGTGTAGCGGTTAAGACTCTGAGTATCCTGGTTAGGTTTATTTATAGAAATTGTGATCTGATATTGGGACAGTCTATGGGTTTTGTAAAAGAAATAAGCAAGTATTGTGATAGAAACGAAAAAGTTAAATATTTCCCAAATTGGTACGAAGATATTTATTTACAATCTAACTACGTACCAGCACCTGAAATAGTTAAGTATGAAAATACTTTTGATATCATTTTTGCAGGCAATATTGGGGATGCGCAAGATTTTCCAACAATCATAAAAGCCATGGAACTTATGGGTCCTAAAGAAAATATTAGATTAATAGTTATAGGGGAGGGAAGGAAATATGAATGGTTAAAAGGCATTGTTAAATCTAAAAATTTAGAGTCCAAAGTGGTCTTATTAGGTAGATTTCCAAATAGGAGGATGCCAGAATTCTTTCTTCATGCAGACGCCTTTCTTGTTTCTTTACGACCTCATGAAATTTTTGATAAAACAATACCAGGTAAGTTGCAATCATATTTAATCTCTAAGAAACCTGTGATAGGGATGTTAAAAGGCGATGGAGAAAAAGTAATAAATAATTCTGGTTGTGGATTCAATGTTAATCCAGGTAACCACAATGAGCTTTATGAGAGTATATTACGTTTAAGTAAATTAGATAAAAATGAGCTTTCTAAGTTTGGATTAAATGGTTTTAATTATGCGATTAAGAATTTTAATAAAGAAGTCGTCTACAAAGATTTAGAAGTTTGGTTATCAGAATTGAAACATCCATTATCCAGTAAGGCATAAAATGATACTTTTGACTGGCTCTTCTGGCTTTATAGGTTCTAATTTAAGTAAAGAACTCGATAAAAGGAAGATCAAGTATTTGCCTGTTTCTAGAAACAAAGATCACTCAAAGAAAAAATACTTTTACCAGATTCCAAATATAGACGGGGGCACTAATTGGACCGATGCTTTAAAAGACTGCAGTTCTGTAATTCATACTGCAGCAAGAGTTCACGTTATGAAGGATTCTTCCAAAGACCCTTTATCTAAATTTCGTAAAGTAAATGTTGCTGGAACAATTAATTTAGCAAGGCAGAGCATAGAAGAAGGAATACAAAAGTTTATTTACTTAAGTACAATTAAAGTTAACGGAGATGATACTGAAATAGGAAAACCTTTTTTTTATAACGATTCAAATCTACCTTCAGATCCCTATGCTATTTCTAAATTTGAAGCTGAAGAGAAATTAAAAATTCTTTGTAAAAACTCTAATATGGACTTGATTATTGTTAGACCGCCTTTAGTTTATGGTCCTGGAGTCAAAGGTAATTTCAGCTTATTGATGAAAGCAATTGCTTTGCACATACCTCTACCTCTTAAAGGTGTAGATAATAGAAGAAGCTTAATCTCTATCTATAACTTGAATGATTTTTTAATAAAGTGTTTAAATTTTGAAGGAACCTTAAACGAAACCTTTCTTATTTCAGATGATCAAGATTTATCAACATCAGAATTAATAAGTAAGATCTGCTTTTATATGAAAAAAAAAGACCTTTCTTTTAAATTACCTGAACCTATGCTTATTAATTTATTTTCTTTTATCCGTAAACGAAGGGAAATTCTTAGACTCACTAATAACCTCCAAGTAGATATAAGTTATAGCAAGGATAGGATTTCATGGACCCCTATTTATACAGTTGAAGATTCACTAAAGGAAATGTTTTCAGTTGATTTATGAATTATATAAATTTCTCATTTATCTTCATCTCTTTCTTTCTAACTTTCTTTGTGGGGAGAAGCTTAAAGAAATTTGGGTTATATGATGTGCCAACTGAACGTGGTATGCATACTTTTGACACTGTAAGGGGTGGTGGATTAGCTGTAGTAGTATGTTTAATGCTCTTAATCTCTTTTCACCTTTTAATTGATAGTCTGGATAGTGTTATTGCTATGTCTATGATTATAAGTTTATTCGTAATTGGTTTATTAGGTCTTTGTGATGATTTTAAGGGCTTGTCTTTTAAATTTAGACTCGTAATTCATTTCATAGTCGCTAGTTTTTTAGTATTTAGTCTCCAAGATGATATTAACAATATTAATTTATATCCTTTACCAATAAGCGGGAGTCTCAAAGATCTATTCTTTATCTTATTCATTGTATGGTTTATAAATTTATATAATTTTATGGATGGAATAAATGGCATTGCTTCTGCTCAAGCAATTTATTTTTTTTCCTCTTTGGCTGCTCTTTCTATTTTTATTCCTGAAATGTCACATGAAATTTATCTTGGATACTCTGCTATTTTCTTTGGTTTTTTGTTATGGAATTTTCCTAAACCAAGAATATTCCTTGGAGATGTTGGGAGTGGATCTATAGGAGTCTTTATTGCAGTAAATATAATATCTATATCTTCGATTGACCCTAATTTATTCTGGATAAGCTTGATTTTAATGAGTATTTTTATTGTAGATACTACTTTCACTTTATTAGTAAGAATTCTATTAAGGCAATCTTTTCACCAAGCACATAATTCTCATGTATATCAAAAATCTGCTTTAGCATTAAATTCCCACACCTTGGTCACACTTATGATTGTATTTTTCAATACTGCGGTTATTCTGCCTTTAATAGCGGTATTTCTAATCTTTGGATGGAATCTTTTCTATTTAGTGTTAGGTATTTACATATTTCTGGCTTCACTCGCCTTCTATCTAAAGGCAGGAAGATCTGAATAAAAATAAATTAACCTAGTATAATCTTCTTAAAATTCTGCATATGGATAGATTTTTTAACTATGACTTTGATAATACAGATAATTACTAGCTCTATTTATGTAAAGGGTTTCGCTAGAATTCTTTATAAATTTAGAAACTTCTTCAAGAGCAATGACTCTAATTACAAGATCCCTGGGAAGCTTAGAATGAATCTTAACTTAGATGATTATTTTGAGAATAGCATCTTATGGGGTTTCTATGAGTCTCAAGTAAGGGAGTCGATAAAATCAAATATAAAGAAAGACAGCATCTTCATTGATATAGGCGCTAATATTGGTTTTTTTACTAATTACGGAGCTTCTTTGGTAGGAAGCAAAGGTTATGTTTACTCTTATGAACCTAACCCTGAATGCGTAGACCGGATAAGAAAAAACCTTGAATTGAATAAATTTAAAAATGCAAAAATTGTAAATAAAGCTTTAAGCGATTCAGTGGAAAAGAAGAAATTTTATGTTGGAAAGCAGCACGCTCTATCTTCTCTGCATGAGGGCTCTGAATTAATGGAACTTGATAAAACTATTACGGTTCAGGTTTCAACGCTTGATACAGAAATACAAACTTTAAAGATTAAACCTGAAAATATTTCGTTAATCAAAATTGATGTTGAAGGTCACGAATTTAATGTTTTTCAAGGAATGACAGGACTTCTAGAATATAAGCCTACAATTATTTTTGAGAATAACCCGTTGGCTATGAAAGAGTGTGGATATAGTTTGATTGATATTTGGAAGAATTTTATTCAAGGAACTGACTATGATCTATATTATTTAAACTCTAAAAAAAATAGTACTTTATTCAGTTTTTATAAGGTAAATAAAATACTCTTAGATAAAAACAATATAAATGAATATGCAGACAAGCCTGGAGACATTCTTTGTGTTTAATAATCTTATATTAGAAGTATGATAAAAAAGAAATTACATACTATTATATTGGCTGGTGGTTCCGGTAAGCGATTATGGCCTGTATCAACTTCTAATTATCCTAAACAATTTTCTATTACCTTGAAGGGTAACTCCTTATATGAACTTGCATTGGAAAGAGCAAAATCAATTAATTCTATGAAAGTATCTGTTAGTTGTAATATTTCTCATAAACCCTTGGCAATTAATCAAAGTAAGAAAATAAAACAAAAAATAGGTCTTCAGATAGAGCCGGAGTCAAAGAATACGTTCCCTTCTTTTTGTGTGAATGCATTACTGGAAGACTCTGAAACAATATTATTATTCATGCCTAGTGATCATGTGATTAAGAGTAATGCTCTTTTCAAGAGATCAATAAAGAAAGCTATGGATCTTGCTGAAAAAGGAAAAATAGTTTGTTTTGGTATAAAACCTGAATACCCCTCAGAAGATTTTGGTTACATAGAGGCTGGCAAAGAAATCTTAACTGGCTTAGAAATTAAATCGTTTAAAGAAAAGCCCAATCAAAGCAAAGCTTTATCATTTATAAAGAAAAAAAACTTTTTTTGGAACAGTGGAATTTTTGTGTGCAAGGCAAAGGTATTGTTGGGCCAGATAGAACTTTTACAACCCAATTATCTAAACAGTATAAAAAATATCCTTGCAGAATCTGATTTAAAGAATGATGAGCTTAATTTAGATAAGAATCAATTTAATAAATTATCTTCAGATTCCTTCGATTACGCGATTATGGAAAAAACTAAATTAGCTTGTATGGTAGAGGCAGATTTCTTATGGGATGATTTAGGTACGTGGCTTTCTTACAAGAATTTCCAAGTAAATATGAAGGAGAAAAATTATTCTGAAGGAGCAGTACTGATGAGTCAGACTAGTAATTCCTTGATTAAGGCTAAAAATAAACCCATTGTCTCTTTAGGTATTAAAGATACAGTTATTTTAGATACTCCACATGCTATTTATGTGGGGAATATTAGTGAAACTAATGCATTAAAAAATCTTTCCAAGGGCATAAAGAAATACTCGATTGATGAATTAAGATTTGAACACAGGCCTTGGGGCTCTTTTGAAACATTGCATGAAGAAGCAGGGTATAAGATAAAAAAGATAATAGTTAAGCCTCGCGAGCAGTTAAGTCTACAGATGCATCTTAATAGATCTGAAAACTGGACAGTTGTAAGAGGTGTAGCAGAAGTAACAATAGGCAATTCAATCACTAAGTTAAAAGAAGGAGAAAGTTGTCGTATTAAGAAAAAACAGAAGCATTCTTTAAGGAATCCTGGCAAAACAGATCTAGTTTTAATTGAAGTTCAGAATGGGAATTATTTAGGAGAGGATGACATAATTAGATTCAATGATAAGTATGGAAGAGAATAAGAAGTTCTTCTTAAGAAGTAACAACAAAAAAAGTAATTGTATTGTCTAATTTAAAAGAAAAGATTCTTTTAACATCGAGATTAAACAAACAGATAATAGCTGGATGTTCGGACTTGATGTGTATTTCTTGTGCTGTTATTTTTTCAGTTTATATTAGTAATGTATCAATATTTGATATAGGTCTTGCTCAGTTTTTAGAATTAATTTGGCTACCTTTTTTTTCAGTACTAGTTTTTTCTTTTAGAGGTGTTTATAAATCTGTTCTGAGGTACATTGATTTTTTAGCTATATATAATTTAATTCAAGCAATTTTAATAGCTTTTATAGCTGTAGTCTTAATCAAAATTTCTTATACCTTTCTAGTTACTTATTTCTTTGAAATTAGAATTGGGGAGTCAGTTATTTCATTCTTAGGCTGGATAGTAGGCTTTATGAGCTGCTTAATTTTATTAGTCAGCTCTAGATTAATTGCTAATTTATATTTCTCAGATAGTGCAGCAGAGAAGAGAGTAATTATTTATGGTGCTGGGTCTGCAGGGATACAACTAGCAGGAGCTTTAAGGGTGAGTTCTGAGATGCAACCAATTGCTTTTATAGATAAAAATGAAGCCTTACATAATACTTTCCTTGGAGGATTGAAGGTGCTGCATCCAAAAAAGCTAGAAAACCTTGCTTCTCTTAAAAAAGTAGATGAAGTGCTTATTGCTATTCCTTCTGCTTCTAAGTCTTCTTTAAGAGCTCTTCTAAGAGAAATTGAAAATTATTCCATTAAAGTCCGAATTCTTCCTGGACTAGCTGAGCTAGCTCAAGGAAAAGTCTTAGTTTCTGAATTAAAAGAAGTTGATATATCAGATCTTTTAGGAAGGTCGGAAGTTGAAGCAAATCAAGAACTCCTTAATAAAAATATTAAAGACAAGATTGTAATGATAACGGGTGCTGGGGGATCAATCGGTTCTGAGATTTCTAGACAAGTAGCTAAGAACAATCCTGAGAAAGTAATACTTCTTGATTCTAATGAATATGCACTTTATGCAATCAAGCAAGAACTAGAATCTAAATTTCCTAAGGTAAATATTTTTTCCATTCTAGCGAATGTAACTAACAGAAAGAGAATGAAAGATGTCTGCTCATCTTTTAAATTAGATACTATTTATCATGCTGCTGCATATAAACATGTTCCTTTGGTAGAGGAAAATCCATTTGAAGCTGTTTTTAATAATATTATAGGAACAAAAACATGCTTAGAAGCTGCTTTAGAAAACAACGTAGAAACTTTTGTATTAATTTCGACTGACAAGGCTGTAAGGCCAGCAAATATAATGGGAGCTACGAAAAGGTTTTCTGAATTAATTCTTCAATCTTTCTCTGCCGTCCAAGATTCTAACTTAAAAACTAAGATGATAATGGTCAGGTTTGGAAATGTCATAGGATCTTCCGGATCTGCTATTCCTTTATTTCAGCAACAAATCAAAGAAGGTGGACCCATAACTGTCACTCATCCTGAAGTAATAAGGTACTTTATGTCCATTCCAGAGGCTGCTGAACTGGTAATACAGGCTGGAGCAATGGGAACAGGTGGAGATCTATTTGTCTTAGATATGGGTGAACCAGTAAAAATTATAGAGTTAGTTAAAAGGTTGATAAGCCTTAGTGGCCTTGAACTAAAAGATGAGAAGAATCCGAGTGGAGATATAGAGATAATCTTTACAGGACTCAGGCCTGGTGAAAAGTTATATGAAGAATTATTAATAGGAGATACAGTTAGTAAGACACCTCATAAACAAATTCTAAGAGCTGAAGAAGATTTTATTAAAAGAGAAGAATTAGAAGAATCTATTAAGTCATTAATGCAGGCCGAAGTGCAAAACGATGTCTATGAATTAAAGCAAATTTTTAGGAAAACTATCCATGGCTATACTGGTTATGAGGATAATGTAGATGTTCTTTCTCTTCAGGACTCAGAAAATCAACAAGAATAGATTTGTTTACTTTTATAGATTCAATTGAAGATATGGCTTATCTAAATGAAGAGCTATTACAAAAACCCTATATTGGAGTAGATACAGAATTTAGAAGAACTACTAAAGATAATATGCGATTGGGTTTATTACAGGTTAATGAAGGCGAAGAAATCTACTTAATAGACGCAATTCTAATAAATAACCCAAAAGAACATTGTAGTTTTCTATTTTCTGATTCTGTAATTAAGATATTTCACTCTTGCAAGGAAGATCTAGAGGCAGTTTTTTCTTGGACCGATAAAAAGATAGTAAATATATTTGATACGCAAATTGCCAATGCTTTTTTAAATGGAGATTATTCCGTTGGCTATCAAGGTTTAGTTGAACAAAAGTTAGGCATAGTCTTAAATAAGGATGAAACAAGATCTAATTGGATAAGAAGGCCTCTTTCTAATTCCCAATTAAAATATGCCGCGTTAGATGTAGAATACTTGATTCATCTTTACGAACAACAAAAGGAAGAGTTGATCGAATCATCTAAATTGAATTGGCACAATCAAGATATTGAAAGACTAATCAATATTACATTCAATCCACTCCCTGTTTTTTCAGAATTGGAAAGAAGTATCAGCAAAGTAGAAGAGGAAGATATTTTAAAAGAGTTAAATATAATAGTGAAAGAAATTTCTGAACGTCAAAAAATTAATACAACTTTATTTTTCTCAAAAAAAGCTCAAAAGCATTTTTTAAGGTTAGTTTTAATTAAAGGATTAAACGCAGCCTGCAATGAAATAACGGAGTGGAGAGCTGAATTAATAAGAGAAGAAATGTTAAATCTATTGAGATGATTGAATGTTTTGGTTGATTTACATAACATCATCAATCTTAGCAAGCTTTCTTTTAGCAAGATTAAGTAGAAAACATTATTTAGAAAGTTTTACTTTTTTTCTGGTTATTTTTCTTACGCCAGCACAAATAGAAGCTTCGAGATTAGATTATGCTCCTTCTGTATTCACTTTTATATTCAATGTAATTTTCCAGCTAGACTTTTCAACAAGAGTATTGAGGCCTTTATTTTTATCATTATCCCTTTATTTAGTTCTTCTTTTTTTATATCAGGTAATTAAAAGAAGATTCTTTTAGTGGAAAGGTTCTTCAAGTTAAGAATACCTATTGCATTTTTCCCTTTTTGCATTCCTGCTGACTCACCCGGATTAAAAAATAAGACATTATTCTTCATCTCATGCCTATATCTATGCGTATGTCCATGTATAACAACATCGATATTACGATTTTCTAACAAGAAATCATCAATGGAATCAGGTTCATGGAATATGGCAATATTTTTATTGCATAAAGTTAATATTCTGGGAGGTTCTTGAAATTTGAAATTATTCTTATTAGCTACTTCTTTCAAGCCCATTTCATTTCTATCATTATTTCCGTAAACACCTATAAGATCACTATTGAGTTTTGAGAATCTTTCTAATGACTGAGCATTAGCTATATCACCAGTGTGAATCACTAACGATACTTTTTTGTCATTGAATAAAGAGATTATTGTCTCTATATTTTTAAGGTTGTTATGTGTATCGCTAACAACACCAAGAAGCATTAAAAACTTCTAAGCCTTTTCAAGAATATGTATACCACAAGCACTTCCAAGGCCAATGACATGGGTTAGTCCTATTTTAGCCCCTTCCACTTGTCTTTTACCTGCTTCACCTCGAAGATGGGTACAAACTTCATAAATATTTGCAATACCTGTTGCACCAAGAGGATGTCCTTTTGACAATAGTCCACCAGAAACATTTACAGGAACTCTTCCTCCCAATTCTACTTCTCCATCATCTATAAGCCTTCCAGCTTCTCCATCTTTGCATAGGCCCAAGTTCTCATAATGAAGCATTTCAGCAGTTGCAAAACAGTCATGCAGTTCAACAAGGTCAATATCTTCAGCACCTAAACCCGCCATTTCATAAGCTTCTTTAGCAGCTTTTCTAGTACAAGAATTTACATCTGGCATAACTAAATCTCTCTCTTGATAAGGATCACTAGTAAGTACAGAAGCTTTAACCCTAACAGACCTTCCCATGCCCAATTCCTTTGCTTTTTTTTCAGAAACAAGAACAGCTGCAGCAGCACCATCTACATTGACTGAACACATAAGCTTAGTATTTGGGTATGAAATCATTTCCGCATTCATCACTTCATCTAAAGGAGTTTCTATCTGGTATCTTGCCTTTGGATTCATAGTTGAATGATGATGGTTTTTGACTGAAATCTTTGCAAATTGTTCAAAAGTAGTTCCGTATTGTCTTGAGTGTTCCATTCCCGCTTCAGCGAATACTGCTGGCATGGTTCCCGATCCTAAAAGACCTTCTTTAGGTATACCTTTACCTCCTCCAGATCCTCCTAATAGACCCGTTCCCATTTGCTCAACTCCTACAGCCAACACTACGTCATATAAGCCGGCTTTAATTGAAGTCCAAGCTTCTCTAAAAGCAGTTGCGCCTGTAGCGCAAGCATTCGAACAGTTAACAACAGGGATACCTGTCTGCCCAATTTCTTGCAAAATACGTTGCCCTACCATGGCGTTGGCTTGACCTAAATTACCACAATAAAAAGCTTCCATATTGTCTATAGTTAAACCCGCATCATCTAATGCTAACAAGGCTGCTTCAGCACCTAAATCAGGAACGGTTCTTTCTGGGAACCTCCCAAACTTAATCATATCTACACCTAATACGTATACGTCACTCATAATATTCTCCTTCAGGAAGTTGGTTTAAAGAAATAACTAGTATATGAGTTACCTTCTGAGTCTTTTCTTCCTAAGGCATCACCAAATACTACTTCTACTGGCATATCAAATTTTATTTTTTCAGGATCAGGATCACAA
>MDSV01156450.1_pt1 | contig 15029 bp, 10 predicted proteins | sample 810851 | NCBI WGS metagenome assembly MDSV01 (sample SAMN05326640, study PRJNA326480) | marine metagenome | isolation source: seawater | place: Atlantic Ocean: North East | collected 2012
GATTGGTCAGTCGGTGATTAATGTGAAATCGGGAGGACGGGGCCGCCTGTCGACGCTCAGTGCAGGGATCTTCTTGCTGCTGTTGTTGTTATTTTTCAGTGACTGGGTCCGCCAGATACCGATGGCGGCACTGGTGGCTGTTATGGTCATGGTATCCATTGGCACCTTTAACTGGGACTCTATCCGCAACCTTCGTACCCATCCGCCGAGCTCTAGTGTTGTCATGGTTGCGACGGTAATCGTCACGGTGGCGACCCATGATTTGGCGCAAGGTGTGCTGTCGGGAGTGTTGTTATCTGGTTTCTTTTTTGCGCATAAAGTGGGCCGCATTCTCATTGTCAAATCGCAGTCTGGTGATGAAGGTCGCCTTAGAACGTACACGGTGCTGGGCCAGGTATTTTTTGCCAGTGCTGATCGCTTTAGTCAGTCCTTTGACTACAAAGAGGTGATAGAAAAAGTGCGAATTGATGTCAGTCGGGCACATTTTTGGGATATCACCGCTGTCAGCGCACTTGATAAAGTGGTGCTTAAGTTTCGTCGTGAGGGCGCCGATGTCGAGGTGATTGGATTGAACGAAGCCAGCGCCACGATGGTTGATCGCTTTGCGCTTCACGACAAAGCTGAAACTGACGATCTTTTGCTACCTCACTAACCCGAATCTATGAATCAGCCAAAGAAAATTCTTGCCTGTGTTGATCAATCTCCCTTCGCGGATTATGTCGCTGACTACAGTGCTTGGGCCGCACGCACATTTTCGCTGCCCTTGGAGTTGCTACATATCATTGATCGCCATCCCGAAATTGCGACTAGCGACGATCACAGTGGTGCGATCGGTTTTGATGCGCAAGAAAACCTACTGAACCAACTAAGTGAGGAGGAGGGCCAACGATCTCGTGAGATCCGCGAGCGTGGCCGTGTTTTTCTTAACGGCTTGAAAAAACGATGTGAGAGCGCCGGAACAGACGATGTGGATATTCGACAGCGTTACGGACAACTTTTAGACACACTGGATGAGCAACAGCGGGACGTTGCGCTATATGTATTGGGTCGACGCGGCCGCTCAGCTGCGCACACCCAACGTGATTTAGGTCGACACGTTGAGCGCATCAGTCGCAAGATTCAGCGACCTATCCTCACGGTTGCCAACGAATTTTCTGAGCCAAAAAGCCTACTGGTAGCCTATGACGGGAAGCGTATGACCCGGGGTTGTATTACCTTGATTGCCGGCAACGCTGCCCTTGCGGACTTGCCTGTGCACGTAGTGATGTCAGGCAAGCAGACCAATGAATCAGAGAAACAGCTCCAGTGGGCCACCGAAACTTTGGAAGGCGGGGGTTTTTCGGTGGAGACTGCTTATTTGCCCGGAGACCCTGAGCAACAAATAATGCGAGCCCTCACTGACCGAGAAATCGACGTGCTGGTCATGGGTGCCTATAGCCGATCTCCGCTAAGAAGCCTATTCCTGGGGAGTAGAACAAATGATCTTCTCAGAGCGTCGCGGGTGCCCACGGTTACGGTGCACCTGTAAAAGTGCTGAGCTTAACTCGCGGCTTTAAGCAATTTTAAAAATGCCATCTGACTGCTGAACCAGTTGCTGTACTTTGGAAGCGCATCTTGCATATCCGTTTTGCGCGTCCCATAGAACACGTGCATTGCGCTTTTTGGTAGCGCCTCTGGGTCGGTGAAGTTTTGCGCAGTAATGAACGCGTAACCTTTGTCATCCTTGCCCATCTTCGCCATCACCGGTTTGTGGCAGTGATCACAGATGCCACGATCAATCGCTACAAAGCGTTTGTATTTACCATAACTCACCGCTTGATCAGGCATTGTGACGTCGCTCAGCTTGAACAACACAACATCGGCAAACGGCGCGTCGTACTTTTTCTGACAAATACTGCAGTGACAAAAAAAACGAACAATAGGCTCGCCACTGACCGAGAATTGATTAACGCCGCAAGGGCATTGGCAGGCTCGTTCCATGAGTCAGTTGTTACTCTTTTAGCGAGGGATGAGTTTCGAGTATGTCACTACTGCACAGCAAGGGGTGACTGACGGCGCGGTTTTTGATCTTGGCAAGCTCATGTGGGTCTGCAAGCAAAGAAAATGCCGAAGGAGTATCTTTCCCCTATTAACAATCATTTTCGGTATTTCCGGGGCAGGAGTTTACCATGAGACTTCGAAAATTATTTTTGGTGCTCGCGCTTCTGGCGCTCTTGGCGGCTTGCCGGAATGCCGCAGTCAGTCTGCTCGATGCCAGCTCTGAGACTTATCAGGCTGTCGACCTTGTGATTCACAACGCTCGCATTTATACGGTGACTCAGGATCAGCCATGGTCACAAGCTGTGGCAATTAAAAATGGTAAGTTTGTTCGGCTTGGAAAAGATTCGGAGCTCGCGTCACTTCCGGCGCGCCGACGACTAGACTTACAACAGCGATTGCTTCTGCCAGCAATGGTAGATGGCCACTCTCATCCAGGTTATGTCAGCGTTGAGGATTTTGGCGAGGTAAACGGAGATACACCCAAAGCGCTATTGTCATCGGTAAAAAAATACGCCGATCAACACCCTGAACAAAAATGGCTGCGTTTGTGTTGCTGGCCCACGACGATGTTTGTGAACGGAGATCAAGGACCCAAAAAGGAAGTGCTCGATGCGATCTTGCCAGATCGTTTGGTGTGGTTTGAAAGCGAGACTGCGCATGATTTCTGGTTGAATTCTGCTGCCTTGGCGGAGCTGGGTGTGACGCGTAAGACACCAGACCCAAAACTCGGGTTGGCAATGTATGCGCGAGATGAAAATGGTGATCCAACCGGCTGGGTAAAGGAGGGAGCGGGAGTACAACATTTTTCCACTCAGTTTGCTTTGTCTAAGCCCGATCATATTAAACGGCACAAGGATAGAGTTGCTGACATCCTGCAACATATGAGCAAACACGGTTTAACGGCTATTTTTGACGCGGGTAATAAGGGCTATGGTGATTATGTTTACGATGTGATCTCCACCTTGGAGAGAGAAGGTAGGCTTCCTCTCAGGTACTTTGGGACTTACCAAATCTTTACCCCCGAGCGCGCTAAGATCGCGGTAGATGAAGTAAAGCGCTATCAGCGAGAATATGGCGGTGAGCTGTTGCGTTTTAATTCGGTAAAGCTTTTTATGGACGGAATCAGCGCAAACCAGTCGGCGTCCTATACGCGCCCGTATCTGGGGAGCAATATTGCCAGCGAGCCATTACTTACCACAGAAGAGTTGACCGCTCTTTTGTTACGATTACACGAAGAGCGGTTGGATCTCATGGTGCATAGCATCGGTGATCGAGCAACACGGACGGTATTGGATGCGGTGCAGGCCGCCCGCTCAATGATTCAAGATGACTTTTATCCGCGAGTAACAGTGGCGCATCTCGCGCTCGTTGATCCTGTCGATATCCCGCGTATCAGCGCACTAGGAGTGGTGGCAAATTTTTCGCCTTGGTGGTTTGGAGTGGAGTCGAGCTCGGTTGTCTCAGACCTTCTGGGCAAAGAAAGATATGGCGCGATGTATCCTGCGAGATCCGTGTTCGAGAGTGGCGCGACCGTTACCTTTTCCAGTGATGAGTGGTGGGGCGGAGACATGTTGCCCACTTATCTGAGTCCGTATCTGGGGATGCAGACCGGGCACACTCGCCAATACCCGAAGGAGTGGTGGCAGACAGAAGATGATGGTATTCGGTTGCCTGCTTCGGAACGTCTCACTTTGGAGCAACTGGTAACAGGTTATACACGACACGGTGCTTATCAGCTTCGATTGGAGGATCAACTCGGTTCGATCGAAGTGGGTAAGACGGCCGATTTTATCGTGTTAGACCAGGATCTCTTCACGATGAAGCCCGATGAGATATGGCGCCTGCAACCTTCACTGGTAGTTATGGAGGGAAAGGTGATGCAGGGCGCGTATCCGGAATGAGCGGCACAAGACTTAACGCATGCTAAGCATCCGCCCGACAGCAAAATCGCATAGTTTGATGGCGCTAAGGTATCTTCGCTGAGCGTTGCTACTGGGGTTTCACTATTGACGGGCTATCTGACAATTCGCCGACTGCCCGATGTGCCTGATCAATGGCGACATGCGTGTAGGCGGAAGCACCGGCATCGGCATTGGCAATTGCAATCGAACCAAAGGGTTGTCGAGCGATTTCATGTGGCGCTTTCCCGGGCTCCCATTCTGGATCCCATAGTTGCATATATTCATAGGCATACCCGTGAGGCCAGCGATTGACGGTAATCGCGAGAATATCCTCTGCCACATCAAAACCAGCGGGCCCCAGTAATTCATCAAGCACGGTTCGAACTTCACGTTCAAAATCACTAAATGTGAGATCGAGCAACTGCTGACGCGAGGCCCTCAACTGACTGCGAATATCAATAGCATCTTTCGGTGGTGAGATTGAGCCCCAGAACACGAGCGAAACGGCCTCGCTTGGATTTTCTGGGCGCTCATAACCACCGGTTTGAATGCCCTTGAATAGAAAAAGTCTGGCGTGAAGTCGACCAGGACAGGAAACAGCGTCAACACCCAGTTTGTCCAAAGCCTCACTGTTTCGTATCAGCACGTTGGTCAGAATCATAGGCACTTTAACTTGATACTTGAGTGCCTCCTTTTGGGCGGTGCCCATTGATGGGCACAAATAAGGGATGATGCTGTGATAACAGGCCAACACAGCGTGCTGCGATGAAATTCGTCTCAGCTTACCTGTGGACGATGCGTAGGTTACTGCTACGCCTTTATCCGTATTCTCCAGCCCGATCACAGTGGAATTGAGGCGGAGGCGCACAGCCGCGGCTTCTTCATCTAATTGTGAGTAGTCAAAGTGAGCCAACGCCACATTATCTGCGGTGGTTTCTGGCGCGACATGAGGCATCAGCTTAGCGACCATCAGGCGCACCAAACTTGCGTTGCCATCTGGCCACATCGCAACTGGGTAGCCAGAGCCGTCCTCGCCCCACTCTTCGCCAAATAGATGCGCGCCAGGATAACCCTCCCAGAGCGCCTCTTCTGCTGATATCGCCCGCATTTCTAATCCCCAGGATCCATGCTCCTCTTTGTCGAAAAGCTGCACTGCATCCTCGGTTAAGCCGCCGTATTTGCGCAGAAAATCTGGGTAACTGGTGTTTACCAACATACGCTCGGCTTTGTCTTCTGACCAATCTTCAAGGGTAGGACCACTGGCGTAAAACAGCTTCAGAGAGAGACGACCCGCCTCGGATATGGGGACGCTGTCGATGTCTGCGTCGCTAAGTTGCGCAGACAGGTTAAAGTTTGTCACTAGTCGATTCGTACCATAGGTATCCTGGTCGAACCACATCGCCGGGCTCTTAGGCGCATCGCGCCCATAGGAGAAGGTCATTTTGTCCCGCATGGCCTCGTAGTCGACGCCATGCTCAGCCATGAAGGCTTTGACTACCTCACTAAAGCGCCACCATTCCAGGTTGTGGGTACCACCAAGTGACAGCACCATGTCGCCGCTCTGGTGAAACTCGTTACGTTTGGCATGACCACCAAAATCATCATGATTTTCGAGAAGTAATATGCGTACTGTTGGTCCGAAACGTTGCTGATAGTAGTGGGCCGCGGCGAGTCCGGAGATCCCTGCTCCAACAACAATTAGATCGTAATGCTCCGTTATGGGCTCTTCGGTGGTAAAGACAGCTCCGTCGCGCGCTAAGGCGTGGGCGACTTCGTAAGCACCAGAGTGCGATCCGCGCATACCGGTTTTTATTGGTGGGTAATCGATCACCGAGGTATCGGCGCTTCCTCCTTTAGAGGTCATGTGGGGCAACGCGCGGCCCCCAGCAGCTAGCGCGCCAGATTGACACGCTGCACCGGCAACCACCGCAGCCCCTTGCACAAAGTCCCGTCGACTAATCGGTCGCTCCATTCCCAGTTTTTTATCCGATTTCTTTTTCATTACGGTGCCGCTCTTTTTTCTAGATGTGGTTTTTGACGTGCCGTTGGGGAGTCTTCAGGTTGCTGGGTTATTCACCAACAGGCATAGCGCTTAATTGTTTCCTCTGGTGCTCAGGTAGGAGAAGGTAACAAAGCTCAAAATCATGCCAAGTCCCAACATCATCACAGAAAACATCCCGCGCAGCGATTGGTCAGGCGACCATGTTTGACTCTGATCCAGCCAAAAATGTAGGTAGAGCGAGAACACCCAGGGTGTCAGTACCAGGCACCAGAATATCAGCTGACATAAAACGCGAATCATCTACTGCCCCCTTAATATCACCAGCTTGGCACTGATTAAGCCATCATCATTATGGGCCTATAGAGGCAGAGTCTAACCTGAGTCAGAATTGACACAATGGCCTTCATAGACGAGCCTGTGGTAACAGAAAAGGAGGTGGGCGTGCGCGCAAGATGGATCAATGGGTGGCATTTATTCGTTTTGACATCAGCGACGATCACCGCCTTTATGCTTGTAAGGTTAGTGTCAACGGATTTTTCCTCACATCAAGACCTCTCGGCGATGATCCAGTACTCCGTGCGCTGGGCGGTACCCTTTATCTTTCTGGTCATCGCGATTTCTGCCCTCTATCGATTGTTTCCTGGTGACGTTACCCGATGGTTAATGCGTAATCGCCGCTATATTGGATTGTCCTTTGCTGTAGCGATGGCCTGGCAAGGGGCATTTATTTTTATCGTTTCTTATTTCCACTCTGAACACTACTACGCAGAAATCTACTATCTCCGTGATGAGTTAGAGGGTAGCAGTGGCTATCTGCTATTAGTTGCTATGACTTTGACCTCGTTTGGCGTTTTCCGGCGGCACATGTCTCCCGGGCAATGGCGGTTTCTTCACTTGAGTGGTGTGACGTTCTTGTGGGCTTACCCTTTTAGCGTTTATTGGTGGAACGTGTTCTATTATAAGACGCAGTATTGGTTCGATGTTCTTTTTTATGTCCTAGGATTCGCGGCGTTTGCGCTGAGAATACTTGCCTGGGGGCGGAAGCGAATCGAAGATAATGTGGCTTGGTTTCAGCGTGGTATCGGCGGCTGTGTGATGCTGTGCTCGCTATGGCTCGCGGCCACCGGTCATTTTTGGCAACCTGCATTATCGGCGGCGGTGCTGTCCCGCCCCTGGTCTGCCGAGCTGGAATTATGGTTGCCATTCTGGCCATTTGAACCCTTTTTGCCCTTAGTCACGTTGGCTCTTGGAGTATGGTTTGTGTCCGGAGCGAAGGTGGTTAATAGACTGCCGCGGCGTGCTGCTGCGTGACGGTTTATGGTGTGGTTTGAATGCCTCGCTCCAACGCGCTTTCACCATCCATCTATAAAGTCGTGACCATCGCTGGCACCCTATAGGGAAAGTGGTCACAGCAGGTGCCGTACAGTAGTGTTAAATATCAACTTCTGATTGACTGAGATCTTCACCGATAGCTGGGTAAGTGGGCAGTGTTGGTGGGCGGGAGCGGACGAGCGAGTGGCGATGACGGCACAGGATACGATCATTATCGGCGGCGGGCATAATGGGCTGGTTTGCGCCACTTTGTTAGCCAGATCAGGTCAGAGGGTGACGCTCGTAGAAGCCAATCGAGCGCTGGGTGGCATGGCTGCGGAATACGAATTTCATCCGGGTTTTAAGGCCTCGCTAGCGCAAACGCTGTATGCAATGCCTCAGTCGCTGATCAGCGAGCTTGATCTTTTCGCCCATGGGCTTGAAACCACCGACGAGAGCTTGCCGCTCGTTGCACTCTCGCCATCTGCAGCACATCAGAAAATCACGGCTCAAGGCATCAATGGGAGTAATGAGAACGATATAAAGGCCTACCCACAGTACGCTGCGATGTTGTCCAAATTTTCTGGTGCGCTAGCGCCTTTTTGGGAGCGAACGATGCCCAGGATGGGCGCGAAGGGCCTCTCAGACTTGATGACCTTCGGCAAGCTGGGTCTCAAACTGCGCATGCTCGGAAAACAGGACATGCTGGAGTTTCTTCGGGTGGCTACGCTACCAATGCGTGATCTCCTCGATGAGTACTTCACGGATGATGCTCTCAAAGCGGCGTTGTGCTGGGATGCGCTTGTTGGCTCGCAGTTGGCGCCGCGATCACCCAATCAGGCAGTTCTCACTTTGCTTAATCGCAAATCGGGTAAAGATGATGGGCAGCATGCCATACCAAAAGGCGGCATGGTGGGACTGATTCGCGCACTGGAGCGCGCTGCCATTCAGGCGGGGGTAACAATCAGGACCGATTGTCCGGTTAGATCGGTGCAAGTGGCTGGCGATGAAAGTGGTCAGCGTTGCACTGGTGTTGAACTTGCCAATGACGAAATTTTGTATAGCGAGCGGGTAGTGTCGAGCGCAGATCCGCATACGACATTTTTGAAGCTGGTCGGTGCAGCGCACCTCGAGATTGAATTTACGAATCGTATTCGTCGTCTTAGAACTAACGGGTATGTTGCTAGAGTGCACCTGGCGTTATCTGCGCTGCCTCACTTTGAGGGGTTGGATTCTCCCTTGGGCAGACTGATTATTGCGCCGACGATGGACACTATTGAATTTGCTTGGGATGCCGCGAAATACGGTGAATTACCCGACGAGCCTGTAATGGAAGTGTTAATCCCATCGCTGCAGGAACCCGGTCTTGCACCTCAAGGGCAGCATGTGCTCACCGCCAATGTGATGTACGTTCCCCATGACCTCAAAAGCGGTTGGACCTCCGAGAAACGCGATGCGTTTCTTGCCATTGTCATGACTAAGCTGGAGGTCTTTGCGCCGGGTATTCGAGACCTTGTACTGACTTCAGAGCTTCTGACTCCGCCTGATCTTGCTGCGCAGTACCATGTTACTAATGGCCATTGGCACCACTGCGAGCCTGCCATTGATCAGCTTCTGATGATGCGTCCTACCTACGAAGCTGCGCAATATGCCACGCCCATTCCGGGTCTGTATTTGTGCGGTGCTGGCTGTCACCCAGCGGGCGACGTGAGCGGAAACCCGGGTCGTAATGCGGCCAGGGAGATCCTGTCATGAAGCCATATGACGCTATTATTATCGGTGCTGGCCACAATGGTTTGACCGCTGCGGCCTACCTAGCTAAAGCCGGGTTAGATGTGATCGTCCTTGAGAAGAATGATTACATTGGTGGCGCGGCCGTCACTCGGGAGATGCATAAAGGTTGGTTTTACTCTAGCTGCTCCTACGTTTGCTCCATGATGCGTCAGTCTATCCACCGTGACCTGGATCTTACGCGACACGGATTACTACTGGTGCCGTATCTCGGCACAGTAAATTTCAGCGATCGAGGTGATCGGGTGCTGATTGATTATCCCGACGACGAGGCCGCATATCTGGAGTTGCGGCGCCACTCACCTCATGATGCCGACGCCATGTCGCGCTTTCAGGCAGATCTCGGTCGTTATGCGCAGCTGATTCGAAAAACCTTGCTAAGAACGCCGCCCGATCCGAGTTCCTTCAAGCCGCGAGATATTCAGGAACTGCTGTGGTTGGCCAAGCAGTTTTGGAATTTGGGCGAGCGCGAGCTCTATGAGTACATTCGTTTCTTTACGATGAGTGCAGCTGATTTTCTTAACGATTATTTTGAGGATGACTTGATTAAAGCCGCCATGGCGAGTCCTGGCATTATCGGTACCGCATTGGGCGTGTACTCACCCGGGTCCGCCTACATTTTGCTTCATCATGTGATGGGAGATGTGGATGGCAATGTTGGGGCTTGGGGCTTGGCCCGAGGTGGCATGGGTGCCATCTCTCATGCATTAGCCGGGGCACTAAGAGAGCATGGTGGCGACATTAGAACCGAGGCACCGGTCCATCAGATTTTGGTCAAGGACGGTGCCACAGTTGGCGTTGCTATGGAAAATGGCGATGAGCTTTTCGCCAACATTGTGGTATCGAATCTTGATGCGAAGCGCACTTTTACTAAGGTGATGGATCGCGCGGACTTGCCAGAGGGTGTCTACGAGCGCGCCGAGAATTTCAAAATCCGCGGCTCGTCGGGCAAGGTCAATATCGCTTTATCCGGTATGCCGAAGTTCAACCATGTGCCGGACAACCGCTACGTTAATCGCGGCGGGCAAGGCTTTACAGGTTCTATGGAGACGATGGAGCGGGCTTATGACTGCTGGAAGCGTGGTCGCTGGTCGGATGATCCTTTTATCGAGGCGGTGATCCCATCTGCTTGGGATCCCACCGTGGCACCTCCGGGATGCCACTGGATGTCGACTTTCATTCAGTACTGTCCGCCGACCCTTGCTGACGGAGAATGGACACCTGAGAAACGGGATGCTTTTGGTGCGACAGTGATTAATAAAATTGAACGCTATGCTCCGGGTTTCAAAGAGCTGGTAGTACATGCCGAAGTCCGGACTCCGCACGACATCGAGAATGAGATCGGACTGACAGAGGGAAATATTTTTCAGGGCGAACTCACCATCGATCAGCTGCTGTTCAATCGGCCTTTTCCGGGATATGGGCAATACCGTATGCCATTGAAGAATATGTACATGTGTGGTTCTTCCACTCATCCAGGTGGTGGTGTGTCCTCAGCGTGCGGCGCCAACGCAGCGCGAGAGATTTTGCGAGATCTGCGCAAGCCTAATACCGTTCCAGAGGACGACTTTTACGATGAGTGAGACGGACATTCTGAGAAACGATCCGACGGATCCCTATGCGGGTGAGCGCCTCAAGCTCTCTTACTTTCACGAGCGAGAGTCAGCGTTGAATCTCCGTGATGCTTGGTCATCTTGGAACGGCTTTAAATTTGCTGACTATTACTACGACGTACACTACGAGTACTTCTGTATACGCAATACCTGTGGGACCTACGATATTTGCCCTATGCAGAAGTATTTGGTGGAGGGAGAAGACGCGCTGGTCATGCTCAATCGAATGGTGACTCGCGATTTACGAAAGCTCAGAGATAATCGTGTGACGTATGTGGCTTGGTGTACTGATTCAGGACGCCTTATAGACGATGGGACGATTTTCCGTCTGGACGAGGAGCGTTATCTCTTAACCTGTGGCAGCCCGTGTCTTGCTTGGCTGCGAAAGAGCGCTTTCGGCTTTCATCACGTCCAGATCACCGATGCTACAGAGGATTGGGCCGCGCTGTCGCTGCAAGGCCCTACCAGTTTTGCGGTGTTACAGCGCATGGGGCTTGAGAATGTGGCAGCGCTTAAGCCTTTCGATATTGGCCATTATCCTTTTATGGACACCACGTTGATGGTATCTCGAACAGGCTTTACTGGTGACCTTGGATATGAATTGTGGATTGATCCTGAGTACGCGCTACCCATGTGGGATGCGCTTTATAGCGCAGGGGCCGATTTTGGTATTCAACCCTACGGGGAATCCGCCACTAATATGGCACGCCTTGAGGCTGGCTTTATCATGCCCTACATGGAATTTAATGAGGCCCTTAAGACTGTTAATTTCGAGTACGATCAAACGCCCTTTGAGCTAGATCTTGGGTGGCTGGTAGATTTTAAGAAGTCCCATTTCAACGGCCGTTCGGCCTTACTGACACACAAGCAACATGGTCCAAAAGTCATTCTGACTAAGCTGAATATTGAGGGTAACAAGCCTGCGGAGGAATCAATTCTGTACGGTGACAAAAAATGTTCTCAAGAAATTGGCTACGTCACGTCGGCAATGTGGTCTCCGGCGGTCAAGGCAAATATCGCGCTGGCCATGGTAAATAGCGAAGCCTTGGCGGGAGAAATCTGGGCGGAAATCTATTACCAGCGGGAGTTACGACATCATCACAAGGTCGCACGATGCACTGTGCAGGATAAGCCGTTTTGGTCTCCAGACCGAGCTCGCGCTACGCCGCCGGGGTTGGTGTAGGGTCCGGTCTTTTATCGGGTAACGTCTACGAACTGAGCGCACCGCGGTTGTCGGCTTGCGCTTGTTTCAGCTCCTTTTGCCAGTCTGTGAGATTCATACCGATGGCCATGAAGCCAAGAATCCACAGTGCTTCATCCCAGGCAAATATCCAGTGACCGCGATATGCCCAGTAGCCTGCAATGACCCATAGCCCTCCGTAGAAAATAAGCTTGATATGGGTGGCAAAGGATAAAAGTGAGCTGTTGCTGATACCACGATCCTGTAATTTGATGCGTAACTCTATGAACAGCATGATAAACAGCCAAAGCACCACCTCGATGGCGTCCGCCCATGCCAGCTCCAGCTCGACAGTCATACCAGTGGCGTCACTGATCGCTTGCCCCTGTGAGAAGACATAAAACTCGCTACTGGAGGATAGCCAGCCACAGTTGACAGCATTTAACTCCCAATATTCGAGATTGCGGGTAAACGACAGTCCTTGATCTAAGAAAGAACAGAGCTCAGTGCCAGTGTGGTGGATGGCGCTTTCCAGGTCTAAAAGGTATTCAGAGAAGGCGAACACGGCATGACCTATTGCGAAATAACAGACCATTCTGATCGCATTTATGACCACTAGCCTTCCTCGCGTGAAGTCGTCATCCGACAGCACATAAGTTTCAAGCTCTAGTAGCAAGAGCAGGGCAAACCAACCGAGTTCATCCAGTGTAGTGGCGAAGTTGGCGGTCCAGTCGTGCCATTGCCAACCAGCGTGAAAGGTGTGCCGGGCTTGCTCAATATCGTTGCCCACGTAGTGAGCAAAATTTAGCAGTAACAGGGGATATACAACTAGCTTTATCCGCTGCTTCAGGTCCAGCTTTTGCCACCAAGAAATTGCTCTATCCATATTCGGTTGATATTGACTGTTACTCGCTGTAAGCAATCGAGTCTGACACTGTTTGTCTCGTCGGGCGATATTTGTTCCATGTTGCTAACAATACTGTGCTCCAGACTCCTCGGTGTCTGGCCCGATAGGGAAGTATTTTGAGTCAGGGTGTATTGGTGAGCGCGTTGCGCTCGCTGAAACCGAGCGATCCAAAATTTCCGAATAACCTTTTTTGCAATAATAGAGTCGCGTCGGGTTTGTCGCCGCCTAGCAGTATAGGGTTGCTTAGCTACTATCAATCACTCATTATCAAAGTGTTCGTTTTTGTAGGATATCGACTGGATCAATGAGAAAAACTGAAGCCAAGTCGTTTGTTGCCAGTTATCTGGACGCTTGGAATGAGGGTAACGCTGGGTCCGTCACAGACCACCTTTGCTCTGAAGGCCACTACATCGACGAGGTTTTGCATGAGGACATGACTCGCGAGACGCTTTTCGAGGCCTTGCTGGACTATTTCCAAAGTGACCAGTACTTTTACGAGGTCATGGGCGACATCCTTTGCAGTGGGACAACTATCGCTTTCCAGTACTGTGCCAAGCCATTGGAGCCTGGTAAGCATTCGAGTCCGTGGCATGGTGCGGAGTTCATCACCTTAAGCGGTAAATCGGCGCTCGAAATTCGCGATTATTATCAGTTGCCTAAAGAAAGGGCGCTCAACGGCACCGGCAAAGGTCGATATGTTAAGTCCGGACTAAATCAGCGGGGCATGGGAGAACTGCTTGCCAACCTTGAGCAAGTGATGCAGCGAGAGCAGCTGCACCTTGATCCTGATTTATCGTTACCGAAGCTTGCCGAACATCTGAACGCGACAGTCAATCATGTGTCGCAGGCTATCAATGCGGGGCTTCAAACAACGTTTTTTGATTACGTCAATCATAGGCGTGTAGATGAGGCCTTAAGGTTAATTCAGTTAGATGCGGGACCCCACAGGGCAATGCTCGATATCGCTCTGGCAGTGGGCTTCAACTCCACCTCCACTTTTTACAGCGCTTTTCGCAAGGTGACAGGGGTAACGCCAGGTGCCTATCGGCGCCGCGTAGCACGTCGGGCCTAGCGGATTCAGAGCGCTCTCAGGTACCAGGCATAGTCGAGGTCAGGCACTTGAGCGTGGTATGAATTGCTCTCTCCCTGACGGATACCTGTGTAGATGCGGCTGAATTCGTGCCCAAAATAACCTGGGAGCACCTCACTTTGTCTGAACAGATCAATGGCGGAGTCCACTCTCGATGGCAGTGTGGTGTCGTCCTGAGACAGATCTGCATCTCGGGCTATTGGGTCACCGGGATCAAGTTGGGTGGTGAGCCCATGATGAATGCCTGTAAGCACTGCTGCGAGGACAAGATACGGATTGGCTTCTGCACCCGCTACACGGTGTTCGATACGTCGGTTGTGCTCGGTGGATCTCGGGATGCGTAGCGCGACCTCACGATGGTCGTAGCCCCAGCTCTTTCCAGAGGGAGCTAATGCGCCCGCTTTAAAGCGACGATATGAGTTCGCGTGGGGCGCAAAGCAGAGCATCGACTCGTCCAGTAACTTCCCTAGGCCGCCAACTGCGTGCCTGAGTCGCGGCATCAGCCTGGGGGGTTCCACAGGCTCTGGGTCGGCAAAAATATTGGAGCCTGCCGAGTCATAGATACTGGCGTGGATGTGCATTCCGCTGCCGGCTAGTTCAGCAAAAGGTTTGGCCATGAACGTGGCGCCATAACCGTGCTTTCTGGCGACGCCTTTCACAATACGCCTGAGCAAGAGCGCATGAGTTCCAGCAAGGATGGCATCTTCCTGATGAAGCGTATTGATTTCCCATTGGCCTGGAGAAAATTCGCCATGCAGCGTGGTCAATGGAACTCCCTGCATTTCGCTGGCAATGCGTACATCATTGAGGAATGCGTCACAGTCGAACAAGTCGTCTGCCATGCAGTATTGAATTCCTTCTTGTTCCAGTTTTGTGCCGGGGATATTGCCCTTGAGCGGCACGGGTCGGGTATCGTTTGCATTCGCAAGCAGATAAAACTCGAGTTCTGTCGCAACCGTCGCTGCCAGGCCATCTGCAGCAAACCGCGATAACACGTTCGACAATGGTTGTCGGGGATCAACCCAGTCCAGTTCGCCATTGTCCTGGGTGTAGGCCACCATCACCTGTGCGACAGGAGAGTCGTACCATGGCACCGGCGCTAAGGTCCCTGTCACGGGAAGAATGATTTGATCAGGGTCGCCGCCCAGCTCCGACAGGGGGATCTCGTCATACCAGTCACCCTTTGCGCCCAGC
>MDSV01244965.1_pt1 | contig 15029 bp, 15 predicted proteins | sample 810851 | NCBI WGS metagenome assembly MDSV01 (sample SAMN05326640, study PRJNA326480) | marine metagenome | isolation source: seawater | place: Atlantic Ocean: North East | collected 2012
CAAGGTGGCATCTCCGTAATCGACTTCACTGACTCAAGTAATCCCGTGGAGATCGCCTACTTCGACCGCGGCCCCATCGATGATGAGGAGCTCGTCACTGGCGGCTTCTGGTCTACCTACTGGTACGGCAATCACATTTACGGCACTGAGATCATTCGCGGACTTGACGTGTTGACGCTCGAGGCAAGCGAGCACATCACGCCCAATGAAATCGCGGCGGCTGGCCTAGCCAATTACGACGGCGTACTTAACCCACAGCAGCAACTGCCGGTCACATGGCCAAACCACCCTGTGGTTGCTCTAGCGCTTCTCGATCAACTAGCTCGCAGGGGCGACGCCGATGCAGAAACGGTCAAAGCAGCTAGCGACGCGTTGCAAGCTGCTCGTGAAAGCTTCGATGCTGGCGAATCGAATCGGCGCTCTGCGCGCACGATTGAAGGGCTGGCCGCCGAGCTGGCGTCGTCGGATGACGGTAAGCCAGCTGCAGAGGTCATGCGAGCTGTGGCCGCTAAGTTGCGGGGACCCCAATTCACGAGCAATGGCGCTGACTAATGTGATGACACAATCGTCTACCATGCGTTCGCTGTGGTGGGCGATGCTGATACTCGGCAGCGGCATGTTCGCCGCGGCCCTGTATTGGCAATACGCGCTGGGTGAGGACCCTTGCCAAGTGTGCATCCACGCACGTCTTTGGGTTGCCGCAATCGCACTCATTGGAGCGCTTATGCTGGTCCTTCCTGATAACACGGGTACAAGTTTAGGGGGTCTTATTCTGTTATTTGCATCAAGTGTGGCCCTTGGCGAACGGTCATATTATTTATATGAGATCGAAAACTTCAGGGGCGACGGTAGCTGCCAATTCACCCTAGGCATGCCTGATTGGTTTGCTGTTGATCGCTGGTTCCCTGCGCTCTTCGAAGTGAGGAATATCTGCTCTTATACCCCTGAATTAGCCCTAGGTATATCAATGGCAGAGTGTCTATTGGGTATCTCTGCTGGCCTTTGCATACTGTGCATATTTGCCTCTAAAACGCTGCTTGATTAAGCTATTAGCCAGGTTGTAAACCTCAACGCGCGCAAAAAGTGCTGATGCGAGCGTAAATTATAAAATATGGGGGGTTAGAACATGAATCAATATGTCTTCGGAGCGATTTGCTTGGCGGTGCTAATTGCTTTTGGGTCTTTTTATTTAACGAGTGATTTGGGAGGCAACAGTCACTTCGATAAGGCCGGAGAAAACTGGAAGCGCAAATGAGCACTTACCATGTCAAAGGAAAAACCACTTAATCACTTGCCCCAATTCCTTAGCCATTACAACAATCTAGTCAGTGCGGTGCGGGCGTATCAGGGAACCTGCGCACAATCATCAAATCGTGCGATCAAATTTGGGATGACCGCAATGAATTTGAAGTTAGTCGCGGCTTTGGGACACAAATCGCGGTTAACACCCGAAATCATACGGTGAAACCCTAAAGAATAGACAGTGGGTACCGATACTAACTGACAGGAGCAAGGAGATCTGTATGAATAGTATTGCACGGGCGGCCGCTTACGATGATATGGCCACTAATTCCATTGTTATGGGGTCGAGTAGTCACGGATTGATAACTCTCTTATTCGAAGAGCTGGATAATTCTTTGAAAGCCGCGGAGTTCTTTCTTGATAATCAAGACTTAGCCAACACGCGAAAAAGCGTGACCAAAGCAAGTCGAGTTCTTGCAGGCCTACAGGGGAGTCTTGATTTTGATAAAGGTGGCGAGCTTGCGGTAAATCTGGCCGAACTTTATCGCTTTTGCATAAAAGAGCTGATCAAAGTCACCAGTATTGCGGATAAAGAGGTTGTCACCGGTGTTAGAGGTCTAATAAGCCCGATACATCGAGCATGGAACGACATGCCCGAGACCTACAAACGTTAGTAGTAATTTGAGCCCTATTCTAGGGCGGCGATAGCGGGTGCACAGGACTCCAATCCTGCGCCAACACATACTTGTATGAGGCGACTAGCTCTCGCCGCTTGACCCGAGCTAATCCGATTACTTGCGGCGTCCAATAGTTCAGCTGCCTGGCTTTGATCGTTGTTGTGGGCCAGGCTTGCCCAAACGTAGGCTTGGATGGGCTGCTTAGGAATCCCGGAACCGTCGAGGTACATGAATGCGATCATGTACTGCGCGTCAGCATATCCATCCAATGCAGCATCCATGAATTCTCGAAATGCGCGTGGCCGGTTTTGAATGTTCCCTTCTCCTTGAAAATACGTATAACCAATCATATATCGACTTGCAGGGATATCGTTGGCAGCTTCCTCAAAGTACCTCAAAGCACGAACCCAGCTCTGTGGAGTACCCCTCCCTTCGGCAAAGATCATGCCTAGATTATGGTTCGCTTGCATCGAGCCTGAAGCGGCAGCTTTTTGATACCAACCAACTGCAACATCAAGCTGCTGAGATACACCTAACCCCTCTTCATACATATACCCCACATTTGCTTGCGCCTCAGGATTACCTGCTTCGGCGAGAGGCAGCCATGAACGAAGTGCAGTGGCATAATGCTCACGCTTTAATGCGGCCAGACCAGCATTCAATCTGTCTTCGCTATCTGAGGCTAATAGCGGCTGTGAGTAAATTAGCGTCGCGATTAAAAAAGCGTTCCACCATAGTGCTTTAATTGCGCTCATAGCCCCTAATCGCTTCCTGCTGTTCCAACGCGGCACCTAAGATCGCTCCTTCTGTAATACAACCGGTGTATTTATTGTCTTCGTCCACTACTGGAATAGCCTCTCCAACGAAGGATTGTGCCGTCTCCATTGCAGACAAAAGGTCCTGTTGAAGCGACAGAAAATGAAACTCGTTGGACATAAACGTGCCTACTTGTCTATCTTGATTACTCATCGCATCAATAATTGTGATAACACCAACAAGCTGCCCACCGTCATCAATAATATAACCCTCTGTCCTATTTGATGTGGTTAGCTCGAGAAGTACGTCTGAGCCAAGACTCCAAGTATTGAATACGCTCCCAGACTCAAAATTTAGTTTAGAAATACCGTAGTCTAATAATGCCAGTGTCTCTCTTCCCATTCGCAAATCATAACCACGACCCTTTAGCTGACGATCAAAGAATGAATAACCAAAAATACGAGTAGAGATGAAGGACGACATTGCCACAGCGATGAGCGACGTCAGAGCGAATTCGTAGCTTCTAGTAAACTCCAAAACTATGATAACGATCGCTATAGGAGCTCCAACCACAGAGCTCGTAACCGCTGCAACGCCACAAACTGCCATCAAGGTTAGTGCGACATCAGGATAACCCAATGTCACGGCTAATATACCGAATAATGACCCGACACTCGCTCCCATAAAGACCGCGGGAGAGAAAACGCCACCAAAGAGTCCAAACCCTAAACAGAGTAACGTGGCTATAAACTTAGCAACTAATATAAGCGCCACGTCCGATGCCACTCGCTCTCCAGAAAGAAATTGATTGACCGTATTGGTCCCCAGACCAAGAGCTTCAGGCACAATAGAACCGATCATAGCCATACCTGTGGCCGCAATCAGAATAAATAGTAGTTCACGATTTTGTTGCTTGGCCCAGGTTATTAGCTTGAGCAGTGAGGACATAAAAAGCACCGCTATGAGTGCAGACGATGCGCCTAGAAGTAATACAAGAGGAAGTAAATTCCAATCCAACCCACTGACATCAACAATGTACGGACTGCTTCTATTAAAGAAGAGACGAGTACTAGCTGAAGCTATTACCGAGGAGACTATTATCGGGGCCAGAGCCCTTACTGAAAAATGGCGCAGTATCGCCTCGCAAGCAAAAACCACCCCAGCAATAGGCGCTCCAAATCCAGCTGATATTGCTGCAGCTGCTCCGCAAGCCACATATACTTCCGGCTTCAACTTTGTCGGCAGCACTGACCTTACAAGTGCTCCGACAGAGGAACCAAAGTGAAGCACCGGGCCATATTGGCCGACAGATGCGCCACCACTTGCCGAGATAAATGCAGCTGTGGTGGATAAAAATCCCTCTCGAACTGGGAAAGGCGTTGAAACGCGGTGGGTGCTGAGAATTGTATCAGCAGGTCCATGCCAACGATCCATGTCAAAGGCCCGTTTCAATCCAAAAATCAAAAAGGCCGCTGCAACCAGCGCCAACCAACGTGTAAGGTCAAACCCTAAAAAACTGGCTCTCATCGGCTCCGACGTCACTAAAGCGTCGATCTCTAAGACGCCCAGTACGAAAAGATTCGCTGCAACGCCACCAGAGATACCTATAATAGCGCCCACCAGAAGCATGCGTAGTAACTCAAACGTGATGCCCTGCACCGTAGACCTCATGAGTAACACTTCAGAGCTGCAGTCTTCTTGAGTGTTTCAAGAGGATACTGGTCACTGAACTCCTCGATGTATTGCTCGTAACACAAATCAGATTCATCAATATCCGCATCATCAGCTGCGCATCCAATGATCAAAAGCACCATGAAGGCAATCATGATGAGTCGATAATTTTGCCAAGATAAAGCTTTATGCCTCGCCATCGAAGTTTGCTCGAGCATTGCCCTCATACAGCACCTCTCCGAGCTTAATCATCGTGGTGGTAATCGAATCTTCGACATCTCCAATAAAATTCAATCTTGAGTCTGCTAGCCTGTTGATGCCCTCCAGGATTTCGTCGGCATCAGACAGTAAGCCAGCAACTAGCGCTTCCGCTTCTTCGTAGTCTTTTTTGGCCCCGCGATGCGCGTCGTTCAATCGCTTACCAGTCTCCTCCTTTTTTTCAAGAGCACTACCTAATCTACCTGAGAAAGCCTTATCAACCTCAAGCTCGGCATCCAACATCTGTTGATCTACAAGGGCCATTTGTCTTTTGAGTTCTCGAATAGACTCACGTTGCGTAGTTACCCACTCAAGATACTGAGTAATCGACTCCTCATAATCCATCTCACCACCCTCATAGACTGTAGTTGCAATGTCTGAACCTGTCAGGCTCTGCAATACTGATTGGGGAGGTTCTAAAGTCTCTGCGCCAAGTTTCTTCACCGCCGCGCTGAGTTGATCCGACTCGCTCTGTAATATGGATATTTGATCCGTAACTGCCGCAGTTTTCTCCTCACAGATACGGTCATATAACTCCTGATCGGTTCTAAATTGGTCTACTAACTCGCCCAGCCACAGATACTGACTTCCTTCAATATCTGTTGTGAGACCGCCGCTTTTAGAGCCTTCTTCCACAAAGTCCAAGCAATATTTAGACTCGACCATCCTTGCCTTGGCCTTCACTAATCTCGTGCACGTGTCCGTGTAAATTTTTACCTGTTCTTCTTGCTCTTGCAGCGAAGTGGCAATAGTTGTAACGGATGCCTCAGCCAAAGATCTTAGTGCAGACTCCAAAACAGGATTCCCCGGCCGGCCAGTTCCCGTCGCCAAAATCGAGGGTAGAACTGCGTCTGAAGCAAAGTATTCCCTAGCCGCAGTGGTTGTTTCCTGTATTTTGGACGCCCTATTTAACAGTACCTCTACGGATAGCTTATTACTCTCGTCGTGCAGTTCGTCCTTTGCTCCTGCGGTAGCCTCATCATCTCCTTCATTACAGGACGCCTTGGTGACCAGTTCGGCAACAAGGATATTCAATTCCTCAAGAGCTCCTGAATACTCAGGTGCTACAACACTGTCTAGGCACCCACGCAACTTTTCGACTCTCAATACAAACCCTTGTTCGTCGCCTGTAAAAAGCAAAGACGAAAGTATCTCTTCTCTAAACGACGTGAATTTATCAGTTAGCCCTGGCATTTCAGCGGGTATCTCACTCAACGCCATACCGACCGCGGATAGATCTATCGAATTCTCTGGGTCAATATTTGAAAATTGATCCGTAAGTGCTTGAACAACATCATTCATCGATGAATCCTCTTCTCGCTCTACGCTGGCGTCGTCGACGACCTCAGTAGGATGATCCTCATGAGCCATTGGCTCCTCATTATCAGAGACCTCCATACTATCGTGAAGGGGACTTTTCTTGCCCATGCCCAACAATCTCATTGAGTTACAAGCGCCTCACATATCTGTTCCGTAATATCGTAGTCGGATGCAATAGGTGTAGGCAAACCCTTAAAACACACCCGTGCATATCGAAGCTTACTAACAGGGTCCGGATACTCTGCTCCTCGCTTAGCATACAAGTCAAACCGCAAGGTATTATCATCGATACCACTCTCAAAAATTTGTAGAAGCCCACTCTGCCCCTCTCCAGAAGCATCTCCAACGGCGACAATATAGCCATCCTGATTAGTCAGATCACAGTTGCCAATATTTAGGTCCGTCACGGGAACAATGGAGCCATCGCCCTCCGTAGCTGTAATTAACTCCTGACTGTAGGGCTGAAGCACTCCCGATAGACTGCATTGCGCCACCTCCGCATTGATAGCAAGCGAGTTGTCGATGGTCTGATCGGTAATTATTACCAAATCTAAATTCGGTTTTAACATAGACAGGTAGGCGCCAGAGTAGTCCGTATCCGGGTTAACGTAAGCTTCTCCGACACCACTAAAAGTGAACTCAAAAGAGTCAGAGCTCCCGTCGTAGGAATATGTCAATGCTAGATCACCAGTCTCTTGATAAGCGACGGTCAGATCGGAAATGACAGCAACCTCGACGCTACCATCCGATGAAAACTTGCAAAACCCCTCTCCCTCAGCAGTATCGCCAGAAATGCTAATTGAGCCAGCGCATAAGCGATTGATATATTTGGTGTCGTTGTCTTCTTGCGTATACCAATAAAGACCTCCCGTGCGACTCAATACATATCCATCGTCGCCTTCAGTCGCTGAACTATGCGTCATGGTGAGAATTGCTGACTCATCACCTGCAGCTGTATATCGGCCTCCAAAATTCGCGTCTGACAAAATCTGAGTTGTTTGTGAAGCGGTAGTCTGATCTGCTGTGGCAGAAACTGTAATGTCGTAAACGCCAGGCGCTAATGCTGTTCCAGATATGGTTTGGCTGTTGGTATCCAATACGAGCTGTGTTGTGCCGTCGTAAGTGACACTCGCATCAGACGCCAACTCGCCACCTAGAGCGTAGGTTAGTGTTACCGTCTCATCGGCGCGATACTTGGTATTTCCAGAGAGGGCTATTGTTAGGCGACTCTGCGTTGCGTCGGGAGTGCTGTCGGAATCTAATGTGTCCTCCGGGTCCTTGCCTACGCTGCACCCAGACAAATTAGCGATGATAAATGTAAAGGCTATTCTCTTTATTGTGCCCATACATCCCCCATTACCTAATACATGACACTATTTTATGCAGATGTAACTCTCCAAGAGCTCCATTTTTTTTGTGCTGCGATATAGTGATGAATCCATAAACCACACTACGAGGTACCTGTATTTCTTATGGCTACCGCACAACCGTTCTCCTAGAGAATCATAGTCAAGAGAACTCTGCAAATTAGGTGATGGCCAGACAACCAGTACATCATCTTCAATATTGACGTCGTCGATTAATGAGGTTTCCTTTAACGAGGTCAAATAATCGTCGATGGAACTTTGCGCAGAGGCACTAGAACAACAAACTACTGTTATAAATGCTATACAAGCGGAGAGTTTCTTACCCTCTATAAACTGAGAAAAACTAAACTTACACATCAGTATTCACCATAATTTCGATTCGCCGATTCTGAGATCTTCCAGCGGCCGTGTCATTGGATGCAATAGGTACAGTATCTGCATAGCCTGTAACTGTGACCTGTTGACTAGTGATGAACCCCTCCCCCACGAGATAATCCACTACAGACGCTGATCTAGACACTGACAAATCCCAGTTGGACTGAAATCGTTCACTGAACGCAACGGGCACACTATCTGTGTGACCAGCTACCACCATTTCACCCGAATTCTGACCAAGCGCCTCTCCCACTCGATCTAAGACACCATAAAATTCTGCCTTAAGATCGGCACTCCCACTGGTGAAGGAACCCTGATCAGCCAAAGTGATTTTAACCTGATTATCGATTTGCTCGACGTTGACCCTGCCCTTGCTAATATCGTCGCTCAACCTAGCCCTCAACTCCTCAACTTGATTGCTAGCGATTTCTCGTAACTCAGCCAGCTCAGCGCTACTTCCCTCAAATGAATTAGCATTATCAACGGGAGACGAATCGGCGACTTCAACGGGCGTCGCGACTTGAGCTTGCGCATTGGCGACCTTTGCGAAAATCTCCACAGTATCCGCGTCCAAACGTCGACCAGATTGGGCTCCAGAATCACCCTCATACGACGCATCTTTAGCGCGAGGAGATAGAGAAACCTGAATAGTTCCACTGCTCTCATCGACAGTTACAAGGCCCCGTTCTATTTCCTCTCTTAAAGCTGATTTGACAAGCTCAACATCCGAAGAATTTGGGGTAGAAGAGGGCGAGGTGGTTATTTTTAGCTCGGGATCATCGGGCTGTTGCTCGTCGGTGGTTTGCTCACTAATTGTCTTGAGAGCAGTCGCCTGTACCTTTGCTTGAACAAACTGGGTAGCAATAATGTTATCGGCTGTGGGGGGCTCTACCACTGGCACCTGCCTTTGCACCCCCATACTGTCATTCATGGATCCACTGACCTCTTTGAACTTCGGGACATTCATCTGGGCAAACGAGAGGATCAAAACGAAAAAGGCCATCAACAACGTTGCCATATCGGCGAAGGTCGCCATCCAAGCAGGAGCTCCTCCTTTACAGGGAGGGCAGTCATCCTCAGGCGCGTCCTCGATCTCCTCAGCCACACTCGCAACCGCAACAGTATTCGGAGCCTCGACCGGAACTTCCGCCGAATCATTGCTTCCATCGGCTTCGCCCTCGGGGACCTCTACTGGTTCTGTGGTGACTTTTTCGTCTGAATCTTCAGCCATAGTACATCACCAAAAGCCTTCTACGCGTCATCAACAATCACCTCTATCCGGCGATTACGCGAGCGCCCATTGGGAGTTTCGTTCGTATCCAATGGTCTCGTATCCGCAAATCCCGCAATTTGAATACTGCCAGCCTCAAGGGTCGATGAGGTCAACAAATAATCTGCGATAGCGGCAGCGCGAGCGGCAGACAGGTCCCAGTTAGATTTAAATTTTTCACTGAATGCGACAGGAACATTATCGGTATGACCCTCGACCTTTACTGTTCCCGGATATTTTGAAAGGGTATTGCCCAGTTTTGTGAGGGTCGGAGAAAAACTATCTCTCACGCCCGCAGACCCGGACACAAATCCCCCTTGGCTAGCAAGTCTAACTATGATTTTGTCGCCCTCTTTTTCAACTTCAGCCAACCCTCTGGCTATCTCGTCCTGAAGATCTGCACGTAATTGATCATACTTTGAAAGCCCTGACCCACCATCTCTCACGCTATTAGAAGCGGTCGAGCGAGCCCCTTGAGCTGCCCCATCAGATTTGTCTGCGACGTGAATTCCGACCGTAGATGTTATTTTACTTGATACATCCGCTATTTTCGCAACAGCATCAATTGTCGCCTGAGCAACTAGGCCACCTTTGCCTTTCCCCTCCGAGCCCTCTGCGCCCGCCCCGGAGGAATTTTCAACCAATGTCACTTTGATCTCGCCATTTTCCACTTTGACATCAGCCATGCCGGCGTTTATTTCTTGCTCCAGTGCCTCCTGAACCTGCTGGAACTCTCTCTCAAGCATCTCATCAAATTCACCTTCTTCGGTCTTCTTTTCAATGAAGTCACCGCGAACAAAATCTGATAACTGTTCTTTCTGATCAATAACCGATCGTTCAGCCACTGCAGGAGTGAAATTTTCCACCATCACACTACGCGCCATAGGGATAGTGACTTTTGGGACTATTTTTTCGATACCAAACGCTTGTTTGAGTGATCCTGCCACCTGCTTGAATTTTGGAACTTCGGTTTCTGCGAAGCTAAGTAGCAAAACAAAGAAAGCCATGAGCAAGGTCGCCATGTCGGCAAACGTAGCCATCCAAGCAGGAGCGCCCCCTTTACAGGGCGGACACTCCGTCTCGGGGGGACCTTCAGAAGACGCTTTGTTCTCTATGATCCCCTCATCAACTAGAGCATCATCGCCGGCCCTGACCTCTGAGGACTCATCACCATCAGATTCAGAATCCGTCAGAGTATCGTCGACGTCCTGATCTGCAGGTAACTCGTTTGTTGTGTCGTCATCAGCCACGTTAGATTACTCAAACTCATGCCGTGCTAAGTTTTTCCCGGCTCTTTGGCGAAACGAACGAGGCAAGCATGTCTGCAAGTACCCTAGGGTTACCACCCTCTTGCATAAACAACACACCTTCTATTATCAACTCGTTGTTTGCAGCTTCTAGTGAAGAAGCATTTTCGAGCTTTTGAGCGATTGGTAGGCAAATAACATTGGCCAAGATTGCTCCGTACATAGTTGTGAGCAGTGCAACCGCCATCGCGGGTCCAATCGCTTTCGGATCGGACATATTCCCGAGCATAATTACCAAGCCGGCTAACGTGCCAATCATTCCCATTGCAGGAGCGATTTCCCCCCAGGCGCTAAAAATATTGGCACCCATAGAGTGGCGTCGTTTCATCATAGTGTTGTCACGGTTGAGGGAACTTTTAATGATCTCCCCATCAGTACCATCCACAAGCATAGCCACGGCCTTGGCGAGAAACGGATTGCTTATTTCTTGTCCTTCCAAAGCAATCATGCCGTCCTTTCGCGCTATATTTGCAAGCTCAACAATTTGCGTTATGAGATCCACAGGATCATCTATCTTGCGCGAAAAGACTTTACCCATCACGCCGATTGCCCCTAGAAACTCCCCTAACGAACAGCGAGCCATTACGACCGCAATAGATCCCGCAACGACGATCAATGCGGAAGCCGTGTCAACAAAAGCAGGAGCATTTTCTGCGATGGCCATAAAAATGAGGCCAAACGCAGCCAAAAGCCCAACAATAGTTGCAATGTCCATTTATTTACCTCGTGTATGTGCCACTAGACGTGCGTGCTTAAACATCTTGTTAAATTAAGCATCATCATCAATCATTAGCAACCTCCTAATGCGCGTTCGTCTCTGCATCGTAATCGCTACAAATAACACTATCGACCGATTCCCTAGCGACTTGAGATTGATTACCACTCTGAGACTGTTAGGTCTTGAAGGTCTCTTGCCCAAGTATCAAAGTCTCATTCAAGTTATGGGGCAAATCGCCGACAGATAATGCATAGTAGCGCTTGAACTCTCCGCGAAGAAAGACTCTGGATGAACGTGATGACAGATATAAAACCAGTTGGATTAACAAGAGCTACGCTCGTGTTGACTACTGTAACCCTAGTCCTGGGTTGCGCAGATCAGCGAAATCAACCCGATTGCGGTGACGTTTTTGAAAGCAGGCTAGAAAAGTCCAACTTTAAAATCTATAAAAATGGACTGGCTCTACACGAGCCAACGAGTCTCACCGTAACCCAGTGTGCCGTAGGGCAACGTATGGTGAACTTTAAATGCCGCGGTGACGCAATCAAGCTCACATGGGATGATGCCATGGCCTACGCTGCAGAGATTCAGGAAAAAACAGGGGAGCCATGGCGCCTTCCCACCAAGAGCGAGATGCCAAAATTAATGGAAAAACAATGCATCAACCCTGCGGTTAACCCCTACGTCTTCCCAAATATAGAAGTAGCAAACTTTTGGACCCAGTCTAAAGGGCTGCATCAAGATCAGTTTAGGTGCTCGGTTTATACCTATCAAGGAAGGGTGTTTTGTAGACAAGCGCGAAACATAGAACAGCCATTTTTGTTGGTTAAGAATGAAACTCACTAACTCACACGGATGTCATGAAAAGTAACAAATGAAGCTTATCAACCTTGCCTTTGCATACTTCAGTAGTATTCCCGAAAAAGCGATCACTCCCGTACTATTTTAATGGAATGTGTGATGACGGATGTCGTAACCTCGGTATAACATCTCGGCAAATGAACACAGGCGGCGGTGAATTAAAAGCGTTTGATTTGGCGAGATTGGAATGCAAAAAGGCGTTGAATCATTTATTTTGGAATTGCATCCGATATATCCGTCATGTTTTTACGAGGTAAATTATGGGCTTGATTGTTAAAACAACGTATCACGTGCGCGATGGTAAACGGGCGTCATTTTTAGCCGATTTCTCGGTTATTGCGGCAGCGACACGCGCCGCGCCTGCATGCGACTGGATATACGTAGTCGAGGACGACGAAGAGGATACCATTGAAGTTATGTCTTGTTGGCAATCTGAAGCAGGTTTTGATGACCATCTCAGGTGGAGAATCGAGACAGAGCGCTGGCGAGAGCTGGAGACTAAATATATTAACGGGCAGCCGGACATAAAACTGCTACCCGTAATGTTTAGGTTTTCATAGCCTTAGCTTCACCACCACTGCTTAAGAGATCTGCCAAGACCAAATACTTTGCAAAAAATTGAGGTCAATTTGTCATCATCGCAAAGACCTCGCTCTTCCCCCCTATTCATAAGAGATCTGAGGTGAACGGAGGATGCTTAGTAGGCCTGAGGCTAGTGAAAGACCTGCGTTTTGCAGAACGCTGATGACCAAATTTTTAGTGCATGGGGTGCAGCAACTTCACGAGGCCGCGTGAAGCTTGACGCAACTTGGTAGCTAGCACTCCTCTCTATCGTCTCTCAATTGGCTCACAAGGGTTTCTAGCTTCTCTTGCTTTTTTTTCGGTATCCAAAACTCCTGATACGCTCTGAGGGCTACGACTACGACAAGAGAAATAATCGCGAGGGCCGCAAGAAAATTAATGAGTTCAACCCTCGCAAACCACGGAGAAGCTTCTTCATGATCCCCGGACATACTAGAGAAGCCTACCATCGCCAGAAGAGGCACAGCGATCAGCAGATAAGTACGTACTATCCTGCAGACAGCACAAATTTCATTCTCGCTTCTTGACATGTAGCAACTCCCTTAACTCCCGAAATCTCTGCGGTTACTGTCATTAGCAGGCAGTAGTTCGGCGGCAGCAAACGTCCGTATCACCAACATAGGTTATGCGGTGTTACAACTATCCGCAACCACATTATACCCAAGACTGCATCTCGCCCTGATCCGCCAAAAAATCAACTAAATTTAGTATCCGAAGTCGGCTGACCTGTTAGATCTGTCGCACGGCACAACATCCACCAAAGCAGGTAAGTGACCGCTCGCGGATAATAGGCGCACTGCGGCCTACTTTGAACGAAAGCAAAGTTCTAACCCAGAATTTTCCAAACCAAAGTTATAAACCGGCATAACTTTGCCGCAATCCAATTACACCACCCTGGTTAAATTTTTAAATTTTTGTAACCGTTTAATTTAATTTGAGAGTTTATTATTGGAACGATATTTGCTTTAAACAAATTGAGAGCTCGCGAGACTCGCATATTGGGTATGTCGAGGTACGCGATATCAAAAGCCCAGAGGCACGCTACTCATCTTCGGAAGCATAGAGACAGAATTGAGTGAGAGAGAACACAAACGCATGATTGTAGCCAAATACCAAGAGAATCATTGGAAGCACATAGTTGAGAAGGGGATTGATTTCAGCAATGTCGCTTCTCAGCCCACGCTTGAAATCACCACGACTGAACAAAGGAGTAGGCTTAGGCGCATCGATATGCTCTTGAATACCGGTGATCATGCCGCGCTGCAAACTTTGACGCGGCTAGAGATGCCACGGCGCCTGCTCAGTGAGGAATGCTTGGATGAAGCGCGTGCTATGAAGCTGCCCGTCACCGTGATCTATCTGTCCACGCTTGCTTTAAACAATCTGTCCCAGTCGACTCCGTTTGACCAGTGGCTGGCGGTTTATCAGTCTCTAAACAAGGGGGCAGAAAGTGATGGACTTAAGGTACTCCGATCACGCCATCCGCTCCGTGTCGTTACGCAACACCTGCTGTCGGATAACCTAGTGGCTGAGAGCAAATTGCGTCAGTGCAAAGGTGATGCGGTCGCCTGGTGTCAGGCACTAGAGCTGGCTTTTGACCATGCCCGTTTCGACTTTGTTTTGCGCATACTTCGGACACTGGTAAAAAAGAAACTGGACATCTTGGACTGGCTACACATCTCCAAATCGATGACCCGCCGAAAGCAAGGTCCAAAAAAAGACCAAGCTGATGTCCGTCTGGGACAGAGCTATCTCCTAATCCGACAACAATTACGCAGCTCTTTGTCGAGCGTAGACAAGGTCCGCAGCACGCTGTCACTGTGCGCCAGTGATTGCTTTTATCGGGCCAAGGAGTATGCGCTCACTTTGGAAGCAGCGAAACTGGCGAGCGCACCAGAGGATCGCGCCCGCGCTGCCTACGAAACGGCAAGGGTCCACTGCCACTTAGATGACATTCCCAGTACTCTAAAACAGTTAGACAATATGATCGCGCTCATGGGCTTGGATTCTGTCGATTTCGAGCGTCAGCCGCCGAAGGAGTTTGTGACCGCTGACGCGGCCCATGCATTAGTCGACTTACAGAACGCGCTTTCAAAGGTAGGGCAGAAAGCTTTCCTAGTCTCTGGAACCCTGTTGGGATTTGCTCGGGAAGGCAAAATTTTGGACCACGATAAAGATCTGGACTTGGGTGTTATCGGGGTGGAGAACCAGTTTGATGTGGCGCAGGCACTTCTGCAAAGTGGGCGTTTCCGGATCGATATGCGCGGTCTACGTGAGTACAACAAGACATATCACTTGAAGATCTATCACCTGGACGCCCGGGTGTCGATCGACATCTTTATATACCACCCCGAGGGCGGGAAACTGGTAACTGGCGTGCAGTCGGATTTCGGCTATCTCCAGAAGTTCGCATTCACGCCGTTTGAACTGAAGACAGTGTCTTTTATGGGTATCGATTTTTTCGTCCCCAAAGATATGGACCTCAAACTTACTGAGAACTTCGGAGAGTGGCGCCACTCCGACCCCGACTATATTTCGCACCTACAATCGCCGTCCACGGTGGATGTGGGTGGACCGATTTTCCAGGTGGTCGGGCGCCTGCGCGCGCTAGAAGCGATACGGGAC
>MDSV01096566.1_pt1 | contig 15027 bp, 17 predicted proteins | sample 810851 | NCBI WGS metagenome assembly MDSV01 (sample SAMN05326640, study PRJNA326480) | marine metagenome | isolation source: seawater | place: Atlantic Ocean: North East | collected 2012
AGTTTTTATTTTCAATAAAATAAAAATTAATAAAATAAAATATAATAAAAATAACAAAGGTTATTCTAAAAAAAAATTAACTGGAAAAAATATTAAGATTAAAAAAATATTAAATTGGAAACCTAAAATAAATTTAGACAATGGTATCAAACTAACAACAGAATGGTTGAAAAAAAATGAAAAAATGTATTCTATGTAAAAAGGGATCTGTTGAAACTATTTTAAACTTAGGAAAAACACCACTAGCTAATAATTTAGTTCCAATAAGATTTAAATTAAAAAAGCAAAAAAAATTTCCTTTGATTTTTGGTAAATGCAATAGATGTGATCATTTTCAGTTAAAAAATCTTGTTAGTCCATCCAAAATGTTTAATAATTATCTTTATGTATCCTCAGCATCCAAAACTTTAAAAAAACATCTTTATTCAATTAGTACTATTGTTAATCGTTGCAAAAAACTGGAAAAAAAAGATTTAGTCGTGGATATTGGGTCAAATGATGGAACGTTATTAAAAGGCTATAAGAGATTAAATGTTAGGACAGTTGGATTCGAGCCAGCAAGAAATCTTAGTAAATTTTATAAAAATTCTAATATTAATTTAGTATCAAATTATTTTAATATCAAGACGGCACAACAAGTCAAAAAAAAACATGGACTAGCAAAAGTAATTACTGCAACGAATGTATTTCCTCATCTACAAAATCTCTCGGATTTTGCAAAATCATTGAAAATTTTAATGGCTAAAGATGGAATATTTGTTTTAGAAGCTCATTATCTTAAAAATCTATTAAACGATTGTGCCTTTGATACAATTTATCATGAACATACATCTTATTGGTCAGTTTCAGCTGTAAAAAAATTTTGTGAAATTAATGATTTAAATTTATTTAAGGTTGAAAAATTAGGAATTCACCATGGACAAATTAGGTGCTGGATATCAAGAAAAAATATAATGAAAATCGATAAGAATTTAAAAAGAATATTAAAAAGTGAAAATATTGAAAATATTACATCAAAAAAGTACCTTATAAAATTTAAAAATAAAATTAACAATAATAAAAAAAAACTATTTAGTTTAATGAATAAAATTCAAAGATCAGGCCAAGAATTAATAGGATATGGTGCTCCTGCTAAAGCAACAACTTTGCTATGTTTCTTTGGTATTAAAAAAAATAAATTAAAATTTATAGTAGATAAAAATCCTTTGAAACATCATCATTTAATTCCAGGAGTTGGAATACCAATTTATTCTCAAAATAAAATATATAAATCCAATGTGTCATATATGATAAATTTTGCTTGGAACTTTATTGATGAAATTTTGAATGAGAATAAAAGTTTTTTAAAACAAGGTGGAAAAATTATTAATCCTATTCCAAAATTAAAAATTTATAAGATGTAATTTTAAATGAAAGTATTAATAACAGGCTCATCGAGTTACTTGGGAAAAAATTTAATTGATTTGTTTGAAAAAAAAAAAATTGATTATGTAGGAGTAGATGTATGTAAGCCTCTTAATAAAAATTGTAAAAAAATTGACATCTTAAACCCTAAAATCCATTTAAAATTAAAGCACAAAATAGATACAATTATTCATTTGGCAGCTATTTCAAATAAACAAGAGTGTGATGCAGATCCTTTAAGATGTCATGATGTTAATATAAAAGGAACAATAAATTTATTAGATTTTGCATTAAAAAAAAAAATTAAAAAGTTTATTTTTGCTTCATCAGAATGGGTTTATGAAAATAGTAGAAACAAGATTAGTTCATTTAATAATGAAATAGATTCAAATAATTTTACTAATTATTATTCAAGATTAAAATTTTTTACCGAACAAATTATTAAAATTAATAATATCAATTCTATTATTTTAAGATTTGGAATAATTTATGGAAAATGTACAAAAAAAAATTGCTCTGTAGTTGAGTCATTAATAGATAAAATTATTAAGCAAAAAAAACTAATTATTGACTCTAGAAATATATCGAGAAAATATATTTACATTGACGACATAACACACTCAATTTATTTGAGCTTAAAGTATAAACAAAAAAAAAATAATAATATTTTTGATATTCAAGGCCCAAAACAAGTAAATCTAGGGGAAATTATCAAGATAATAACAAAAAAAATTAAAAAAAATATTATTATTAAAGAGCGCAATAACAGATTAAAAAATATAAGAAAAATAGACTCGTCAAAAAGTAATAAACTATTAAGATTTAGTCCTAAATTTTCTATAAAAGAGGGGATATCAAATATCATAGATAATTATAATGAAAATTGATCACAAATTAATAAAAAGATATGCAATTAAAAGTAGAAAAGTTCAATTAAGAATTAACGATTTATTAAAAAAAAAAAAAATTAAATTTCCTGTACATTTGGCTTTAGGACATGAAATTGTTGCAGCTAAAGTAAAATATTTTACAAACAAAAACGATAAGTTAATTTTATCTCATAGAAACACACATTATTCATCTATTTTCTCAAAAAATTATATCAAAAGTTTTTTAAATCATAAATTACAATTTTCTAAAGGTTCAATGAATTTTACAGATCCAAAAAATCAAATTATTTATACTTCAAGTATATTAGGAAATAATTTAGCAGTTGCCGCAGGTGTTGCAAAATCATTACAGGGCAAAAAAGGTATTAGTGTGTGCGTCACCGGTGATGGAGCAATCGAAGAGGGAAGTTTTTACGAAACATTACTGCTTTCTAAACATCTAAAATTACCTCTTTTTTTATTGATAGAAAATAATAATATGTCCATGGCAACTAAAATCAACGAAAGAAGACCATCAATTAATTTAAAACATTTGGCTAATTCACTAAAAATTGATTATTTTAATATCTCTAAAAAATTAAGTATAGAAAATTTTCAAAAATTTTCAGATAATGTGAAAATTTGCAGAAAAGGTCAAACAGTAATCTGTGAATATCATGTAGAAACAATTGGAGATCAAATTAAGAATAATAGAATAATTAATTATCATCATGGAAAAGTCAAATTAGAAAGAGTTGATAAATTTATTATTAAATCAAGATCCCAAGATATATTAAAAAATTATATAGAAACATTTTAATGAAAAAAAAAATAATTGAATTTTTTAATGAAAATATAAGAAATAATCTTAATAAAAAACATTTAATTTTTGGACAAAATATAACAAAAGGTTCAAGAATAAGTGGTATGACAAATTTTTTAGATAAATTAAAAAATTTAGAAAAAATTAATACTCAAAATTCAGAAAATTCTTTAATTGGTTTTGGTTTGGGTCTGATGGTGTCTGGTAGAGATTCTATATATTTTGTGAAACAGTTAGATTTTATCCTGCTAGGTCTTGATCATCTAGTTAACACAGTTAATTCACTAAAATTAGAAAAATTAAAAAATAATTTTTCAATAATAACTTATATAGTAGACAGTGGTTATGAAGGACCACAATCTAGATTACATAATTTACAAGATGTCTCATCTTTAACAAGTTGTAACTGTATTTATTTAATATTTCCAAACGATATTAAATATAATTTAAAAAAAATTAAAAAAAATGGGGTAAATATTTTTTGTTTAAGCCAAAAATACAGTAAATCTAATTTTGATTTAAAGTATTCGCGCAATTATAATAAGGGAGATATATATCAATATAATTCAGGAAAAAAACTGACAATAGTTGCAGTAGGTTTTTCAGCATACCATGTTCAAAATTTAATTGAACAAAACGTCTATAAAGATTGTGATTTTTTTGTTATTTGCAACCCATCAACTGAAAATATGAAACCAATAATTAAAAGTGCAATAAAAACTAAAAATCTTCATATCTATGATGATAGTAGGGTAAAGTATAAAAACATATCAAATTTGATTATTATGATTTCAAAAAATACAAAAATTAAAATAAATAAATATTTTAGAAAAGATACTATTAAGGATTTTTATGTTAATTCTGATGAATTTAAACCAACAAAATAAATATCAATTAAATGAATTTTAAAGAATTTGACTACGAATTTGATTTGAATGGATACTATGTTTTAAAGAAATTAATTTCAAAAAAGATTGTTAATAAAATTAATTACAAGTTGACTAAAATTGAAAATTTAAAGTTTAATGAATTACCCCATAATGTTTTTTTTGGCAAAAAAAAAAATAACAAAGATGCTTATATTTCTAATATTTTGGAAATTGGTAAAGAATTTGAAGATTTAGCCCTTAATCCTGTAATTTTAAAAATCATGAAAAGAGTTACACTAGGGATGTTTAGGCTAAATCATGCTGTCTCTATGACAAAATACAAAAAAAAAACTTTCACTCCATTGCATATGGGTAATTTGCCAATGCATCCAAAGATTTTTTATATGATAAAAAATGGTAAAATATTTTCTAATGTAACAAAGGTAGTATTCCCAATTTGCAATAATAAAAAAATAGATGGTGGTTTTGCAGTTATACCAGGATCGCATAAATCAAATTTTATTAGACCTCAAAATTCAGATCCTAAAAATAATTATAAACTTTTAAAATATATTGACGCTAGTCCAGGTGATGCAATAATATTTACTGAGTCACTGGCACATGGAAGTTTGGTTAATTATTCAAATAATATTAGAAGAATTTTAAGTTATTGTTATTCGGTAGGTTATATGCCAGATTGGACAAAATTTAATTTATCTTATTCTGAAAAATATAAAAAAGAAGCTTCTAAGAAAATTAAAAAACTAATTAAATTAACAAAAGATTGATTATTTAGTTTTTTTTAAAAAACCATTCCTCGCCACTGTTAAAAAAGATTTGTTTTCATACAAATTTATATTTTTAAAATTTTTGTTTGATTTTAAAAAGACTTGAACTGCATTCATTGGGCTATTCCCTTTTGAAAAGGATTTACCTTTGGTATATTTTTGATCGATTAATTCTATGACAGTATCCATTACAATTATAAAATCACCTTTTTTAAGTAGTTTTGAGTATAAGTATAGTTCATTTAAAACATGGTCTTTTGTATGATTAGAATCTAAAAAAATAATAGTTTTTTTATTTTTTTTTAAATATTTTTTTTTAAATAATTGAATAAATTTTTCATTTACAGAACTAAATTGATATAGATCTATATGTTTAGATAAAAAATGACTTTGAATTTTTTTTTTATTTACATTTCTAATCAACACATCAACACCAACAATCTTAAATTGTTTTTTCATGAGTTTAAGTAAACTTGCAAAGTAAACAAGCATACCTCCATGGCCAATACCACATTCTAATATCAAATCTGGCTTCTCTTCAAAAATTAATTCCTGTATTACCATTAAATCGTTAGGTAATTGAATGACTGGAATTCCAAGCCAATTAAATAAATAATTATATTTTGTTTTAAGCAAGTAATTTAAAATATTAGTAGCATTCTTTATATTTTTTTTTTTTGATTGTTCAGATATAGAAACTTTTCTAAGTTTATTAATGTTTAAAAATTTAATTTTCATGTTAAAAATTATTTAGTTAAAATGAAAAGATATTATAACTCACAAAAAATAAAGGTATATAATAATAAGTATTTGTCGGATAACAGAGGTCACCTTAATAAGTTTTTTGATAATGATATAAAAAACTTTAAAGTTGTTGAATCTCAAATTTCACATAATAAATCTAAAAATATACTTAGAGGGTTTTATATGCAAATTGGAAATTTTTCTGAATCAAAATTGATTACCTTAATTGATGGAAAGCTTATTTGGTTTGCTCTGGATTTAAGAAGAAATAGTCCTACGTTTGCAAAAGTTGAGAGTTTTCATTTATCAAAAAAAAAAACTATTTATATACCAAGAGGCTATGCTCATGGTTCTTTATCTTTATCTAAATCAACTGTATCAATTTTAGCTGACAATCTTTATCAAAATAATAAATCAATTGGTATTAATTTTAATGATCCAGATATAAAATTTAAAAAAAAAATTTCTTTTAAAAATAAAATTATTTCAAAATATCATAAAAATTTTAAAAGTTTAGCTGAAGTAATTAATAAGATTAATTATTTTTATAATTAATTAATCTATTTAAAATTAAAAAAATAATATTAATTGCGATACCAAATGGAATTAGTATTAGTAAAATTATAACTTCAAAAAAATTACTGTATTTAAAAAACTTAAAAAAATAAAAAAATTGATAAGATATAATTTCTAAAATATTTCTCTTCGAGAGTTCTTGAGTTGATAATCTTTTTTTAACAATACTATTTTTTACTCGAATAAATTTTTTAAATTTTAGAATCTCATAATTAAAATAGTTATCGCCATCTATAATTATAGATTTTTTTTCATTTATGAACTTTTTAAAAATTTTAATAATAAAATTCCTATTGTGCAAACCATAAATATAGTTATTTTTACCTAAGATACTTGGATGTAATGAAAATAAAATCCTGTTAATAAAATTAATTTTATTATCAAAGGAGAAATTTTTTTTGTTACTAAGAAAGTTAAGTTTTTTTCTACCAAACATTTGAACCACTCCAAAAGGTATACAATCTATTTTTAAACTTTTACTTAAGTTATTTAGATATTGTTTATTAGCCCAAATATCATCATGACCAATAATGATTATATTTTTTGATTTTGCTTTTTTAATACAATCATACCAATTTTTATCGATTGATACTTTTTTTTGTTGATAAAATAATTTTACTTTTTTATGTTTTTTTTCAAATTTTTTACAAATTTTTTTTGAATTATCAGTAGATTTATTTAACATTATTATTAAATTAAATTTTTGATAATCTTGATTTAAAACAGAATTAATAGAGTCTTTAATATACTTCTCACCATTTAAAACTGGCAAACATACATCTATAGGAGGAACTTCTTTGTTAATCATTATTTTGATTAGGTTATTCTTTATTTGAAAATTTTCTAAATATAACTTAACTATACTATTATGACATTAAATATTTTTGATAATAAAAAATATGCAAAAATGGCAATTAAATTATCAAAAAATTATTTAAATCAAAAACCTTTTCCAAGTATACAAATTAAAAATTTTCTTCCAATAAATCTAGCTAAGCAAATATACGAAGAATACCCAAATTATAATGAAAAAAAAATATGGATTAATTACAATAATAAAAATGCAATGAATAAGAAATCTTGTCAAGATGAGAGACTTTTTCCTTTAAAAATTCGAAATCTTTTTAGAGAGCTTAATTCTAGACAATTTATTTTATTTTTAGAAACTTTAACAGGTATAGATGGATTAATTCCAGACCCTTATTTTATGGGAGGGGGTATCCATATTGCAAAAAGCGAGGGTTTTCTAAAAAAACATATAGATTTCAATTGGCATCATAAATTACAAGCTTTTAGAAGGGTAAATGTTTTAATTTATCTAACACCTAATTGGAAAAAATCTTATGGTGGTGAACTAGAGTTATCTTCTGGTAAAAATAAAATTTCACATTTACCAATATTTAATAGTTGTGTTGTATTTAACACTTCAGATAAGTCATTTCACGGTCATCCACAGCCATTAAAAATTAATCAAAATATTTTCAGAAGAGTTCTAAACATATATTATTACACAACAAGTAGAAATAAAAAAGAGATATTTAACCCAACATTTACCAATTATAATAAATTTATTAAAAAAGAAAAATTAAACAAAAAATTATTCGATATAAAAAATTCTCCATGGTCCATGAGTTTAAAAGATAATTACTTAAAATTAAAATGATACTAATAAATTATTTTTTAAAGTTAAAAATTTGATAAAACAAGCTGTAATATTTTGTGGTGGTTTTGGCAAAAGATTGAAACCTTTTACTAATACATTACCAAAACCAATGATTAAAGTTAATGGAAAACCATTTCTTTTATCACTAATAAATCAATGTAAATCAAATGGTATTAGAAGTTTTTTAATTTTAGTAGGATACAAACATGAAAAAATAATAAATTATTTTAAAGATGGAAAAAAATTTAATGTAAAAATTAATTATAGTTTTAATCCACCACAAACACAAACTTTTAGAAGACTTATGACTGCTAAAAGTTTTCTGAATAAAGAGTTTTTATTAATGTATTGTGATAATTATCTTTCTTTAAATTTACATGATCTTTATTCATCGTACAAAAAAAATAAAAAAAAAATTTGTGTGACTGTATGTAAAAAAACACCAGGAAATATAAAAATATTAAATAAAAATCGGTTAATAAATAAATATTATTTTGAAAAAAATTATAATACTCAATATGTAGATGTCGGCTATATGATTGTTAAAAAAAATATATTTTCCAAGATAGATAAGGTGGAAAATGAGTCTTTCAGTAATTTTTTAAATAAAAATATAAACAAAAAAAAAGTTAGTTATTATTTTAATGATAATAATTATTTAAGTATATCGGATCCTTTACGATACAAAAAAACTCAAAAATATTTTGAAAAAAAAATTATTTTAATAGATAGAGATGGAGTTTTAAATAAAAAAAATACTAAACATAGATACGTAAGAAATTTAGATGAGTTAGAAATAAATTATAAATTTTTAAATACCTATAAAAATATATTAAATAAGTCGAGTTTAATATGCATTACAAATCAAGCAGGAATTTCAACAGGAGATTTAAAATTAATAAATTTAAAAAAAATAAATCTGGAAATATATAAAGAGTGTAAAAAGAAAAATATTGAATTAATAGACTTTTTTATAAGTAATCACCATTTTAAATCAAATAATTTTGACAGAAAGCCTAATCATGGTTTGTTTTTAAAAGCTGCATTAAAGCATAAATTTATTCTAGATAAGACATTTTACATTGGTGACGATATCAGAGATATCGAAGCAGCATATAATGCTAAAACTAAATGTTTTTATATTGGCTCACAAAAATTAAATAGTATCCAAAAAGAAAAATATAAATTTAGTCTAATTAAATTATAAATTACGATTGTATAAGTAACATGACACAAGTTATGGTACTCAAAAAATTTATAATAACTTTAAAACTATTTTCATTGATATATTTTGAGAGAAAGTTTCCAGCAAAAACTCCGAGTGGTAATATTATTGAAATATATAAAAAATTTATTTTATTTTGTTCAATCTCAAATATTAACAAAAACATAAAAAATTGAAATAAGGCTAAAAAAAAATAAAAATAAGTAATGTTATATCTTGATTGATTTTTCTTAAAATTTGATGTTAAAAATAGAGAAAGTAGGGACCCTCCTGCATTAGATATACCATGCACAAGACCAATTAAAGATAAAAAAACTATTTTTAAATTATTATTTAATTTTAAAAAAATTCTTTTTTGATTTGTAATTATTAGGGAAAAAAAAATAACACTAGATACTAGGTATTTAAAATTAATAAATTCATTAAAATTTTTTACTATGTAAAGTCCGCCAAAAATAAAAGGAAGGCAAAAAACAAAAAACAATAAATTTAGTTTACGATCAATTTTAATACTGAACTTCTTTTTATTAAACTTAAGAAAAACTAAATTTAAAAAACTCGTAAAAATTGAAATAGGCAATAAGATAGATAAAATTTCAATAAAATTAAAATTACTTATTAGCAACAAAGGTGTTCCGATTACAAGTACACCCACTCCAGCAATAGACTGAACTATGATTAAAAAAAAAATTAATATGTAAATAATATTAACGTCGGTCATAACGTCGTTTAATACCTATACTTTGATTTAAATTCAATTATAAAGACGCTTATGAAAAACAAATTAGCTAAATTGATATGGCTAACAGGATTATCTGGCTCAGGTAAATCAACTCTGTCAAATTCATTAAGTAAAAGACTGATAAAGCTTGGTTTTAAAGTTATAAAAATTGATGGAGATATATTTAGAAAAAAAACTCATAATAAAAATAATTTTACAAAAAAAAATATTATTTTAAATAATAAAAAAATTATATCTTATATAAGTAAAATAGAAGATAAATTTAATTTTATTATTATTTCGGTTATATCTCCTTTATTAGTTACTCGAAAAAAAGCAAAAAAATCTTTTGGTGAAAGATATTTCGAAATTTACACAAAATGTAGTATAAGAACTTTAATAAAAAGAGATACCAAAGGCTTATATCAAAAAGCAAAAAATAATAAAATTAATAATTTAATTGGATATAATTCAAAAATAAAATATGAAAAATCCAAATATAAAAAAATTATTGTGGATACTGAAAAATTTAATATATCAAGATGCACTAAAATAATATTAAAAAAAATTTTAATTAAAAATGACAAAAAAATTTAATTGGAAAAAAAAAACAGCGATTTATATAGGCAGATTTCAGCCATTTCATGATGGACATAAACAATTATTTTTAGAAGCTCTAAAAAGAAATACTCAGGTTGCAATTCTTGTTATGGATAGTCATAAAATAAATAAGAAAAATCCATATGATTTTATATTTGTAAAAAAAAAAATATCTTCCTTTCTAAAAGAATATAGAAATAAATATATAATAATTAAAATACCTGTCGTATCAGAAGTTGTTTATGGCAGAAAAGTTGGATATAAAATTAAAAAAATTGACTTACCACATAAAGTTGAAAAAATTTCAGCAACAAATATAAGAAAAAAAACAATTTATAAAAAATGAGCATAACAAAAATCATTTGTACACTGGGTCCATCTTCATATAATCAAAATATACTTCAAAAATTAAAAAAAAAAAGTAGATATATTTAGAATAAATCTCTCGCATACCCCTAAAAGTCAAATAAAATCAAAAATTATATATTTAAAAAAAAATAACATTAAAAATATATGTATAGACACTGAAGGGGCACAAATACGAACTACAGAATGTAAAAAAAAATATTTTCTTAAAAAAAATAAAATTATAAAAATCTCAAATCTTGATAGGTTTAGTGACGATAAAGAAATTTCTTTATATCCAAATTTTAAATTATTTTCAGTAAAAAAAAATTCAATTATTCTAATAGGTTTTAATAATCTTGAAATTAAAGTTATTAAATCAAATAAAGAGAGTAACTTATTAACTTGCAAAGTGTTAAAAAGTGGACATTTAGAATCAAAAAAAGGTGTGCATATTAAGTCAAAAGTAACCCTCCCACCTTTGACCGAAAAAGATATTTATGCTTTAAAAATAGCAAAAACACAAAAACTAAAATACTTGGCAATAAGTTTTGTAAATTCTCACCGAGATTTAGAATTAGTGAAAAGTATTGTCGGTAGTAAGGTATTTATAATTTCTAAAATTGAAACTAGTAACGCTATAAAAAATTTAAAAAAAATAGCACAATTTTCAAATGCATTGTTAATTGATAGAGGTGATTTATCAAGATATATTCCAATAGAACAAATTCCTCTTGCCCAAGAACAAGTAATAAATTTTTTGAACAAACTAAATAAACCTACATATGTAGCTACAAATTTATTAGAAACTATGATTGAACATAGTCTTCCAACAAGAGCAGAAAGTCACGACGTTTATTCAAGTTTAAAACAAGGTGCAAAAGGTTTGGTTTTAGCTGCAGAAACAGCTATTGGAAAAGATCCAATAGCATGTGTAGAATTTTTGAAAAAATGTATTAAAGAATTTAAAAAGAATAAGAATATCTTTAAAAATTAAGAATGAATTATCATCCTTTAAATAGAATTTTGAGTAATAATCAAATAGTTCTTGTTGACGGAATTACAAGAACAGGAAAATTATTGTTAGGTAGTTTGGTTAGCTCATTAGATAACATGGAGCATTTAGAATTTGGTGAAAATTTCGAATTTTTACTTCCTGCACTTAAGTTTAAAAAGATTAAAATTGATTTTGCTAATGCGTATTTGAATAATTATTTAAACCAAATAATTTATAATAAGTTTATAAGTAGAAATGTAAACTTTAGGGTTGGTGATAGAACTAGTATTGAGAATAGTAGAAATCCAAATGTTTATTACAAACGTCTCAAAGTAAAAGAGGGAAGTTCTGTAATAGATTCAATTAAAAAAAACAAAGTATTATTACCATTTGTGACTCATGATATTGCAGTAAATTTAGATTTATTATTTAAAATGAAAATGGATTTCAAAATTATAGAAATTATTCGAAGTCCGGTAGATACAGTTTACTCATGGTATAAAAGAGGTTTGGGAAAAAGATTTGGTAAGGATCAAAGAATGTTTACTTTATTAATAAATAAAAAAAATACTATTGGTCCATGGTATGGAGCTTTAAATAAAAAAAAAGAAAATAATTTTAGTGAATGTGAAAAATGCATATATCATGTACTAAATTTAAATTATTATTCTAACAAGAATTTATATAAATATAGAAATAAAAAAAATTTGTTTATTACAAGTTATGAGAAATTAACTACTAAACCTAAAAGTGAATTGAATAAAATTTCAATTTTTTTAAAAACAAAAATTAACAAAAAAAGTATTAAATTTATTAAGAAAGAAAATTTACCTATAAAAAATGATTTATATCTAAAAAATAATTATTTAAAAAAGATAAATATAATAAAAAAACTATCTTCGAATGAGTTATTTAAAAAATTAATGAAATTAGAGTCTGAGTATAAAAAAAATTATCACAAACTTCTAATTAATTAAATTATTGACCATCCTCCATCAACATAAAGGTTTGACCCAGTAACATATGATGAATTTTTTGAACAAAGAAAATATACAGCTTCAGCAACATCTTCGGGCACACCCATTCTTTTAAGTGGCGTTCTTTTAATATAGTTTTTTTGAAAAGTTTTGCTCTGACTTTTTTTTGAGCCGGCAATAGGACCTTTCATTCCACCTGCAATAATTGAATTAATTCTTATACCACTATCTCCATAATAAGATGACATATTCTTAACCATACCTATTAGGCCACTTTTAATTATAGAGTACAGAGGATTTGGCTTCATATTTGTTCCATAGTATAAATTCTTATCTTGAGCTAAAACACCATAGATTGAATTTATTAAAACTATTGATCCCTTTTTTTTATTTTTTTTCATTATTTCTGTTATTTTAAATGTCGACCATGTAAATGAATTTAGATGAATATCTATATTCTTTCTTAAATCATCTAGCTTAACATTTTCAAAATTTATTTTATTCCACCCATTTTTATATGGATAAGAGGCATTTACAAAAAAATCAGGACAACCAAATTTTTTACATACTTTTTCAAGAATAATATCTATTTTTTCTAAATTGGCTAAATCAAATTTAGAAAAGAAAATTAAATTATTTTTATAGTTATTAGGTTTTTTAATATCTAAAACAACAACTTTAATCTTTTTTTTTATAAATTTTGCTACTATACTTTTTCCAAGTAATCCACTTCCACCTAAAATAAATGCGATTTTTTTTTTCATTTAAAATAATATTTTACTAACTCCAAGTCTTCTTTGTTGTCGATATCTATTGAACGTTTAAAAGGCATCTCATACACAGAAGTATTCTTACATATTATATTATTTGTTTTTAAAAGAAAATTCCTTTTCCATATGTATATGGATGCATTTACCTCATATACAATTGGTGCATCTTGTCTTCTTAATATTTTTTTATTTAGGGTTTTAACAATTTTTAATTTTTTGTTATTAAATTCAACCATATTAAAATATGGATTTTTTCTAGATTTACAAACACTGATTAAGTTGTTTGTTTTATCTTTTTGAAATTTGTTTATGGCATTAATTATATCCTTAATGTTTCGTAAAGGTGAACTTACATCTAGGTCAATAACAAAATCATAACGTTTTTTAAAAAAAAATTCAGCTTTAATTAGAGCGTCTCTAATAACTTCAACTTTTCCTGATTTACTATTTGATAATTTTTTATTTCTTTTAAAATAAACATATAAATTTCTTTTTTTTAATTCTTTTTGAGAAATATTTGCATCTGTTGAAATTATTATATCATTTATTTTTTTTGTCTTTAAAGCTTGATCTATTGAGTGAAAAATTAACTCTTTATTATTAATTTTTAAAAAATTTTTATTTTTTAATCCTTTTGAACCTTTTCTTGCACAAATAGTACATAAAATATTCATTAAATTTTAATTTATCTTTAATTTACTGAATTCGTTCCAATTACCAATATCTTGCCAATTTTTATCATTTATACTGTAATTTCCAATTTTTAATTTCTTCTTATCTATTTTTTTTATTAGATCTGTCATATCAAATTTTTTAGATTTAGGAATTAATTCTAAGCATTTTTTTTCAATTACATAAATTCCTATGTTTACAATATAATTGTGCGAAGGTTTTTCAATTATCTCTTCAAATTTTCCTTTTTTATCTTTTTTATAAACACCATAAGGTAAAGTATATTTTTTATTTGATGTAATTAATGTTATCTCATTTTTATTTTTTTTATGAAAATTGATTAAATCTTCATAGTTCACTTTTGTTAAAATATCACAGTTTGTAACTAAATAAGTTTTTTGATTTAATTTTTTAGGTAGTAGCTTCAATCCACCCGCCGTACCTAGTGGTTCTTTCTCATACAAACATTTTATGTTATTTTCATAATTCATTTCTTTTAGATAAGACTTTATTATTTCTGATTTGTAATTTACTGTTAAAAATATTTTATGTAATCCATATGATTTTAAGTCTTTTATAATTATATCTAACATTGTTTGTTCATTAATTGGCATTAAAGGCTTTGGTAAAATATTTGTAAAAGGTTTTAATCTAGTTCCTCTTCCACCTGCCATGATTACAACTGGTATCTCTAAAGTTTTATTTTTACTTTCATCCTTAAAAAAATTTGACCAAGTTATCACATTAACAATTTTTTTATTCTTATTGATTATAGGTATTAATGGGATTGAAAATTTAACAAGTAAGTTTCTTATATAATCTTTCTTAAAATTATTATCGTATACAAATTTTGATTTTTTATTGTAAAATAATTTTACTTTATCTGTTAAGTTGTGATTAGAAATTAATGCATTTCTAATATCACCATCGGATAACGTACCTAAAAACTTATTATTTTTATCAGTCACCAAAACACATTTGTAA
>MDSV01101501.1_pt1 | contig 15027 bp, 12 predicted proteins | sample 810851 | NCBI WGS metagenome assembly MDSV01 (sample SAMN05326640, study PRJNA326480) | marine metagenome | isolation source: seawater | place: Atlantic Ocean: North East | collected 2012
ATTAAAAAGGCCAGGCTTTTTAACCTCAAGTTTTTTTTCAGCATCATCATGATAATATTGTTTTTTAATGCCTGAATAATTATCCTTAACAATTGTAGGCTTTACCTGAATAATTAAGTCTGTTTTTTGTTCTGTATCTTTTGAATGAGTAAAGAATTTTTTTCCTATCCATGGGATTCTCCATAGAATAGGGAATTTGCTTTCCGTACTAATTGACTCAGTGGTGACAAGACCTGCAATAACAATTGTTTCACTATCCTTAACTCTAATTGTAGTCGTCGATTTTCTTTTTTTAGTCCAAGGATAGCCTTGTGATGTCCAATCGACGATAGAACTAACTTCAGGAGTAACCTCTGTTGTTATATATCCATCTGAATTAACTGTAGGTAGAATATGTAACCTAATCCCTACAATTTCTTTAAGAACTTGCATGTTTCCACTCGATCCACTGCTTTGGGCAAGATAAGGTATTTCATCTACCATATCAATTGTTGCAGCATGACCATTTAGAGTAACCACTTGTGAATTTGTAAGAATATTAGCTTGGTTATCCTTAACAAGCATATCTAATGTTACATCAAAAGCAGTCAGTTGTCTTCCAAATGGTTGAATCTTTTCTAAATCTTGTGTAAAGGGCATACCTTCAGGTAATAATCCAAGCGGTAGGGAGCTAGCTTCAATGTCTAACCAAGATAAATCACCTTGATTTTGAACTTCTCCAGATGCCATACCTGGATATGGAGTAAGCCACATATCCTCACCATTAGAGTCCTTACCGAAAAATCTTGGAGTTGCTCCTTCAGCAAAAATAATACTTGTTGAAGCAAGTTTTTCCCAATCAACACCCATCTCTGATTCATCTTTTAGAGATACTTCGATTAGTCTTGCCTCAAGCATTATTTGTACTGCCGGGGTATCTATATCTTTTACAATTGCTTCAATTTCATTGATTTTTTTAGGACTGGCAGTAACCAGTAATTTATTACCTGAAAAATCGATCTGAATAGAAGGAGTGATATCTTTTAATAGTTCTGAAACTGCAGCTGCATTTGCATATTGAAGGCTAATTACATGAGGTTTTACACCTATATCTTTATCAAGTTTACTTTTATTGGCAACTAAAATAGAATTACCAATGATTTCATAGCTTAAACCAGCTGCTCTAATTATAAGATTAATCGCTTGAGATATTGGTACGTCATCTAAATGAATAGTCAGTTTTTCTTGAGTTTGTACATTTGGACCAGTTACGATATTATACTCACTTTGATTTGCTAGCATTGATAAGATTGTTGGTAAATGAGTATCTTCTGCATGTATCGATACTTTAGGTTCATTATTTGCTATTGAATCATCACAAAATAAGCAGCTAGCAATTAATGTGATTCCCATTATAAATCTAAAAAAAGTTTTTTTATTCATTTATTTCTCCATAGAGTTTTTAATTAGTATCATATTTATCAAGTCCAAAATCAAATATTAATTCTTTTTCATCTTTATATATAAAAACTTTAGAATCAGTTACATCTTTAACAATGCCTCCACCAATAGAGTCTCCTATTGTAACTTCATATCGGCCTGTTTTATAAAAGCACATAGCAGTAAAAGTTCCATCTCTATTGCTCCATGCAGCTTTACAATCAATACCTTTTTGACCAGTCAAAGACGATGCCACACCATCAAGTAGTATGACTTTAGTTAATTCTAAAGGATTCTCTTTTAACTTGAATTTTGTATTTTGTCGAGAGCTTAAGTTTTGCTCTAGCTCTGAAATCATATTTTGTAATTCTTTATCAGTACCAACCTCTTCATTAATAAATTTATTATATGCTTTTTTTACATTATTATGCTTACCGTATTGAGAGTATGAATTAGATAATAAAACAATAACTGAGACTGCTAAAACTATATTCCATATAAATTTTTGTCTTAAATTCATTTTTATTTTTGTTTAGGTTTATTTAGTGTTATTGTATTAATTGAAAGTAGTGTTCTAATATCATTAATCTCTTCTGGATTATTAGAATTCTTCTTAATCTTCTCAATTCCATTTTTAATTACAATCTCTTCAACTGTTATAAGTCTATTGCTGGCTTCAAGATCTGTAATTAATTTACCAATTTCATCATAGCTACATTTAAGTTCCATAGTATAAGGGATATATGTTAAGAGTCCCTTCTTTTTTTTTCCTCCAGGTTCAATCTGAAGTAGTTTAATATCAAGCTTTTCTAAGATATCTGTTAAGTCCTTTAAAAAAAGCATATTAGATTCTTTATTTTTAGGGTCGTTTGTATTAGAAGCCAAATTTTGTTCAAAAACATTATAAACATTATCTAATTCTTCAGATAAAATCTGAGCTGTAATAAATTTCTCATTAACAATTTTTTGTTCATCTTCTAATTCTATAATTAAGTCATATTTATAATCATATAAGTATGAATTTAAAAGATAGTTTGTTATTAGGAATAAGATACTCACTATAATTAAAATTACATTTCTATTTAAAAAAGAAATAATATCAAAATTTAAACTATCAAGTTTTAAGTTTTTGAAGTTGAATTCCTTATCTAGCCAATTTTTATTTTCTGATTTACTCATTTTAATCTTGCTTTAATTGTAAACGATAAAACTTCCTGTCCTTTCGCTCTACTCTTTTCCATTGAATCAAATTTTATGCCTTTAAAATCTTTATTAAACTCTTCATTTTTATCAATTCTATTCATAAAATCCTCAACTACATCAAAATCTTTTTCTCCTTGGTCCATTTTAGAAATAGCAGATATTTGCAATTTTTTATTTTCAAAATCAAGACCTGTGATGGCCATGTCATCAGGGGTGATTTCAGATAATGCAATTAGTTTTGGAGCCCAAAACATTCTTTTACTTTCAAATTTATTTAAAGTTTTAATATCAATTTTAGATAAGTTTATTTTTCCACTTTTCTTTAATTCTTCTGTATCTTTGATGATATTTTTAATTGTTTCTTGTCTATTATCAATAATATAGTTCATTCTATAGTTAATAAAACCAAACCAAATTAGATATATAATAAATAAGGAGCATATAGTTCCAAATATTGCCCAACGTTTTTTTTCATCGTTAATATGGTCTAATTGAGCTTTGCTGACCGTCTGATTTAAATTGATTTTAATTAATTTCAAATATCCAGTCCCCTTAAGGCAAGACCAATAGCAGTCGTATATTGATTTAAGTCATCAACTTTAATACTATTATTTATATTTTTAATTGGATCTAGTACTTCTACATTAACATTAAGTGTAGATGCAATAAAATCACTAAGCCCAGGCAGGTTTGATGAGCCTCCTGTTATATAAAAGTTGTTAAAAAATGCTTGATTATTATTTTTCATATAAAATCTTAAGGTTCTCTTAATTTCTTCAGAAAACTCATTAAAAGGAGTTCTTTTTTCAACAGAAATTCCCATATTCTCTGTTTCAGACTCTTGCTCTGTATCAAAAACATTAATTCCTTTTTCAAATTTCATATCTTCTGCAGTTTTATAATCAACATTAAATTGTCTCATGATTTCATTTGTAAAATAATTTCCAGATATATCTATATTCCTATTAAAGAAAGGACAATTTTTACCCCATACTATTAGGTTAGTATTAGAAGTACCTATATTTAAAATTACATCAGTACCTTCTTCTGGAAGATTATTATTAAATTGATAATTGTTAGATATGGCAATAGGATCGCTATCAAATATATTTGGCTTAAAGCCAGCATTCTTTATTAAGGCTGCATGTTCTTTTATTATATTTTTTGTTGTTGAAGCTAGTAGTACATTTATTTTATCAATTTCCTTACTATTAACTCCTAAATGATGATAGTCAATAATAGGGTCTGTTCCATCAAGAGGTATATGCTTTTTAGCTTCTAATTCTAGAGAAATTGATAGTTCTTGATCTGGCATATCTAAAGTTGAAACTTCCCTTATGTCAACCATTGAGCCAGATATAGATGATACTACATTTTTAGCTTTTTTTGAATTGATACCCAACTCTTGTGCTAAATCATAAACAGAAGCCTCTAATTGTGACCTAGAAATTTTTTCTAAATCGAAAGTATTTAAATCTTCAAAAACAGATATTGAGCCAATTTTTTTAATTTCAACTTTATCATTGCTGGATTCTAATTCAACAATTTTAATTTTATATTTACCTATATCTATACCTATACTCATATCAAAAATATCTATATACGTTATATTTTTTCTCTTCTTCCTGTATATCACCACAATTTGATGATTCTATATTTTCAGGATACAGTGGTGGAAAGTTACACTTTAAATTACAATCAAAGTTATAATTTTTATCCATACCTATATCATTTGTTGCATAAGGACCAGGATTGTTTCTGACTGTATAACCTCTATATTTTTGTACTATGCCACCCCACAAATATATTGTTCCTCTGTAGTCAGTTGTCCCTCCAGTACCATATCGAGGTATACCTTGTCCATCTCCATAGGGAGGATTTGAATACATAGAACCTGCAGTATTCATAGTATTTTGCCAGTACTGGACAGAAAATGATTCATTAAATGCTATAATATGTGCATGTATGTGTACATCTTGACCCCATGTATTATTTCTTGCTCCATTCTCTTGAGTATTAGCAACATAAACATTTGCACCAGATACTAGTCCCAAAACATTTTTAGAGCCTCCAACACATCCTAAGTCACTTACTTCTTCTGGTTGAGCATTTAATAAGCTACCATTCCAAGAAGCATCTTCATTTCTTATATCATCAGTAATCCATATGTTATTCCATAAAGTGTCTATTTTTGCACCACCTGATGATGCAGATAGGTTAGAGCCCCAAGCGTGTCTATTGTAAGCTGTATATTCATCGGTTACTACTGTGTATTGACCTTTATATGTACCATGTACTCTAACAGGGCCACCTTTAACATAAATTGCTGTTGGTTTCCCATTACAATAATATTTTACAAAACCATCATTTTGGTATTCAGGCAATAAATGATTATCATTTAGCTGGGAAGTCCAAACTGAACCAGCTGCATGGATATCCGGGATATCATAGTGATGAAAACCATATGTGCCTTTTACAATTGGGTTAATTGAATAATCCATACCACTTGAAAGAACATTTTTAGCATGAAATTGTTGCATCGACTCTGTATATTTATCACAATTATATAAATTCGATTCAGTGCAAGTATACCCTGGGGAATTTAAGGCTGAGCCAAATACAAATGGCATTTCCATTGTTGTGTTTAAGTAGGGTGGCATCAGGAACCACCACTGCTTAACTTTTACACCGCCACCATTTTCTGTAAAGAATTCTAAATCTGTCATAATCAAGGTATCTCTTGCAAAATATGTGGGTTGCCAGTTTAATTTTGTAGTTGCATCTAGAAAAATATGATCATTGCTGTTTTCAACAGCACGTTTCATATCATCATACCCATCAGGAGGAAGACATGTAGCCTTAAGCGTATCTAAAGGAGGGTCTCCTTGAAAAACTTGCTGCTCATTACAGAATCCAAGATCGGGAAAATTAACATTACCATCTTGATCTTCCATTAAGCTTACTGTGTTATTAAAAGTAGGACAACCAAAGTCACTCATTACAAATTGACCATTTGTTTTAATGTCAACATCGCATACTGTTTCACTTCCAGGCCATAGACTATTAAATGAATCACCTGATCCAAAATTAACTTCTCTTCTATTGTTGAAACTGGGAGATCCATCAAAAACAAATGGTGCACCTCCAGCTCTTTCTGAATTAGTTAGATAAAGGAAATCAGACAATGAAGATGCTGTTGTAAGTTCAATATTTACAGTATCTTTGACAATTATTGTATTATTGTATAAATTTTTAACTGTAGCTTGACCTTCAGACCATGCTTTTGGATTAAACTTTGAAACCTCAGAATTATATTCTTTATAAGGTAAAACAATATATCTTCCCATTTTTCTAGGATTAGGAGCTATTGATTCTTTTATATCTAATCGTTCAGGATATATATCTTCAATAGAAAGACCATTTTCAATAGAATCTGCTACACTTATAAAGTCTCTTAAATATAAATAATTAGCCATTGCATGAGTTATACCTGAGTTTGCATTTAGCTTAGCTTTATATTTTGCGATTTTATAGTTAACATTCCAGTTCCTTGAATATAATTGATTATAAAATGCATAAAGAATTCCTGAACCTCCTAGAGTAAACATCATCGCAATAGGAAGAGACATCCCAGATAAAATTAATTTTTGATATTTCGTTTTTATTTTCAAATTATGCATCACTCATTGTGTTTTTACTTTTTTCTCTAATATATAGTCCTGGTGAAAATGAGCGAGTAGAATATTTCTTATACTTATATAGTGTTTCATTTCCCATTGATCCTGATTTTTCAGTTTGAATTTCGATCTCCATCCATATTTCATATGAAGATGCTGACATCGCTCTAGTTTTCAATGGATTAATTTGATGGAAAAGAGAGTCTGCTGTTAGTTTATCAATCCCCCAATCACTAATAACGTAAGTAGTTAATGTATTAGGGTCCTTTGTTCCAAAATTAATAGAACCACCTGAAATAAGAACACCATCGAAAATTGTATTTGTAACATCTGAATTACGCTCCTTGACTGCAAATCCATTGGTGTCGCTTAATCTTATTGTAACTTCTCTTTCATCACCAATACCATCTTTATCAACATCGTAAAAAGTTAGTTTGTAGCAATTGTTTCCATTCCAATCAGGCTGTTGATCAACTTCTACAGTTGCATCATTTACTATTTGAGATATTGCCCGAACTGCTTTATCGCAATAAACAGCGATATCAAGTTCCATGCTATCGTTGAAGAATTTTTTTTGAGATTCATTGAAAACAAACATCATCATCGCTGTAGCCATTGCTGTAATAACCATTGAAATCAGCATTTCTACTAAACTATAACCTTTAATATATTTCTTATTTATTTTCATTTTTAATTTCTAACTAAAATAGCTTGATCAACTTCAACCGCAAGATGTTTAAATGATTTATCTCCAATATACTGATCTTCCCATTCTATCCAAGTTTTTACATTATAATATCCAGATTGGTCTCCAGCTGTTTCACTTGATTTGTCAGTGATAATATGAAACAATGTACCTTCAACTATTTCTGCTCTATCTCCCCAGTCTGTACCAAAAGTCCTCTCTTTAGCTGGATTATATAAGATGACTTTATGTCCATTTCGGGGCTGTTTACCAGGTAATGGTTTTTCACCATATGCCACCATCATTCTATATTCTTCAGTGTATTTTATAAGTTCTTCTACTGCTCTTTCCTTTAAGTAAATCGACTTATAAGTTCTAACTGCTTTCCCTACACCAAATGTAATTGCAGTACCAGCAACAAGGGTTAAGGTTATAGAGATTATTGCCTCTACATAAGTAAAGCCAGATTGATTAACTTTATAGTATTTATTAATCAGTTTAAGCATCAGAAAACACCTTTTTCAAAAACATCTGTGTTTTCAGCAACTTTAATTGCTTCTGATCTCTCCACAAGCCCCTGATGCAATAATCTTTGTAGGTCTTGATCAAGAGTTTGCATTCCATCTTGACTACCACCTTGAATAAGAGAAGGAATTTGATATATTTTGTCTTCACGAATTAGATTTTTAACAGCTGAATTTGCAACCATTATTTCACAGGCTGGTACCCTGCCATTTTTATTTTTATTTTGAAGAAGCTTTTGCGCAATTACAGCCAAAAGACTTTCTGATAACATTGACCTTATATGTCCTTTTTGACCTGAAGGGAATACATCAATAATTCTATCTATAGTTTTTACAGCACTAGAAGTATGTAGGGTAGACAATACTAAATGGCCTGTTTCTGCAGCTGTTAAAGCAAGCTGGATAGTTTCCAAGTCTCTCATTTCACCAACTAGGATAACATCAGGATCTTCTCTTAATGCTGATCGTATTGCATTTGAAAAAGAATGAGTAGATTGACCTAACTCACGTTGATTTATCATGCAATTTTTAGAGTTATGAAAATACTCGACAGGATCTTCAATAGTAATAATATGACTTGTTTTATTATCATTTATATAATCAATCATTGCAGCTAAGGTTGTGGATTTTCCACTACCTGTAGGTCCTGTAAGTAGAACAAGGCCTTTATTCTTCATTGCAAGTTGATTCATGATAGGCGGTACTCCAAGTTCTTGACAGCTTTTTATTTCTGAAGGTATAGCTCTAAAAACAGCAGACATGCCATTGATTTGATGAAAGAAATTGACTCTAAATCTACCTTTGTTTTCGAGAGCTGTCGAAAAGTCTATTTCAAGTTTTTCTAAGAATATTTTTTTCTGATTATCATTTAAAATCTCATCTCTTATTTCTTTCATTTTCTTAATATCAAGAATTGGCATTTGCAGTTTTTTCATCTCACCGTGAATTCTAACCATTGGAATAGAGCCTACGCTTAGATGCAAGTCAGAGGCACCTGCATCTAAAGCATACGCTAACATATCATTAATTGAAGTACTCATATTTTTTAATTATGCTTATCCAGCACATTCCTCATTTGTTCCATAGCCAGTGAATGCTCCAGTTTCAACATCAAAGCAAACTTTTTTATCAACACCACCAGGCATTTCTTCTAAGCTTGTTGCATTGATAGTGCCTTCTAAATCAGATCCACCATCAGCGCTTTGTTGTAAATCTATTTCAAAAGTCCATTTTTTAAGAGTAGATTTTGAAATATTTCCAGCTCCCTCATCAATCATTTCTTGTACATCTGTTGGAAAATCTTCATGAGTTGTTTTCCAAATTTTACATTCTTCTAATAAAGTTTTAATTTGTGTTTGAGCATCTGAAGCATATGCTTTTTCTACATAATTAAAGTACGTAGGGATTGCAATTGCAGCTAAGATGCCTACTATTACAACTACAATTAGGATTTCTACTAGCGTAAAACCTTCTTGTATTCTTTGTTTTATTCTGTTAATCATTTGTTACTTCTCCTATTTTTTTAGCAGTAAAAAGACAATCAGCTAATTTACTGTTTTTTTTATTATAACTTTGAGTCCTAAATGTAACAAAATGTAAAGTATTTCTTTAACATATTTTTTTTTATTAAAATTACAACTTGATACAAAGAATCTTTGTTAAATTAATAGTTGATATTATTATAATTGATTGCACGTGTAAAATAAAGGAATTTCTAAATGAATAAATTTATTGTAATAGCTTTATTGTCTATCACATTTACAAGCCATGTTTTTTCTAATGTGATTTTTGAAAAGAAAGGCTTATCGAATAATTCGTTATCAATTAACGATGTTTTATCTGATGATGTTAAGAACTCTTTGAATGATGAACAGGTTTATGTTTCAAACACATTATATCAAATAAAAAATGGTTTAGACATAGAAGTTGAATATATTGTATCAGATAAAAAAACAGAAATTGTTAATTATGATTCAGAAATTTTAATTAATTCCGGTTATGGTTCTAAGGATTCTATCTTCCCATATGATAATTTAATAGTATCAGATCCTATGGTTTTCAGGGGAGTCTTAGTAAGGCAAATAACATTTATTCCTTTTACTTATAATATGATGACAAAAGAGCTTACAACATTTGAAAATGTTGAGTTTAATATAAGCGAAGTTAGCTCTAATGTTAATATAGATTACAATGATGTTAAACTATCAAGGTCTTTTGAATCATTATATGAAAGTTCAATTATCAATTATGAACGATCAAATAGAGATGAAGACTATCAGTCTCCATCAATATTATATATATGTGGCGGTTCTTCTTTAAATAATCCATTTGTCCAAGATTTATTGGAGTGGAGGCATAAAAGAGGTTATATAGTAAATGCAGTTTCAACGAATGAGATAGGTGGTTCGAGCACTGTTGCAGTCAAAGGCTATATTCAGGAAGCCTATGATACTTGGGAAAATCCTCCTGAAATTGTTGGCCTAATTGGTGATACTGGTGGAAGCTATTCTATTGGTTATTATACAGAAGGATGGTCAGGTTATAATGGTGCAGGAGATTTTCCATATTGCCAATTAGACGGCTCAGACTTATTGCCGGAAGTTTTTATTGGCAGAATTTCTGTTAATTCAAGCAGTGATTTATCAAATGTTTTAAATAAAACTTTAGCATATGAAAAGGCTACATATATAAATCAAACAGGTACTTCATGGTATGAGAAAGCTGCGCTTTGTGGGGACCCTTCTTCCTCTGGAAATTCTACTATGATTACAAATGAGTATGTGGAAAATATTTTGGATGTTTATGGGTTTGAAAATATTGAAACAAATTATGGCAATGGTAATTATGATAATTGGATGGAGAGTCAATTAGAGGATGGTAATCTGTATATGAATTATAGAGGTTATTATGGTGCTAGTGGATTTGGTGGTGGAGAAATTAATGGAGCTAATAATGGCTATATGACTCCATTTGTATCATTTATTACATGCGGTACTGGGGATTTCAATTATACAGCTTTAAGTGAAGAGTTTTTAACAGCAGGTAGTGTTAGTAATCCAAAAGGAGCTGTAGCTGCTGTAGGAACAGCTACTACTGGCACTCATACTTTATTTAATAACATTATGTCTATGGGTATATTTGATGGTATCTTTCCAAAGAATTTAAAGACAGCAGGAGCTGCTGTTGCTAATGGTCGTTTGGCATTATATGCAACTTATCCATCTGACCCTAGTAACAAGGTGTCTATCTTTTCTCATTGGCTGAATTTAATGGGTGATCCAGGTTTGCATTTGTGGACTGATACTCCAATGGAGATTAGTGCTAATTTTAATAACTCTATTTCATGGGGTACAAATTTTATTGAAGTAAGTGTTTTAGATGATAATAATCAGGGTGTGGAAGATGCATTGATTACTTTATTGAAAGGTGATGACGAAATTTTTACTTCAGTTTTAACTGATAGTCAAGGAGTTGCAACAATATTATTAGATTATAATACGGTAGGAGAAGTTTTTTTAACAGTTACTAAAAAGGATTGTATACCAATTGAACAGTCCTTTCAAATTAATGCTCCTGATTCAAATATTAATTTAAAAGTTGATGATATCGCTGTTATTGACGGCAGTAATGAAATCACAAATGGTAATAATGATGGATTTTTAAATCCAGGAGAAATAGTATATTTATCTTTGCCTGTAACTAATTATGGTTCTACTTATGAAGATGATGTAGTAGGTATTCTTACATCTGATTCTCAATCAGTAAGTATAATATATGGTGTAGGTCAGTATAGTAATATTCCACCAAACGGAACTGTATATAGTGGTAGCGACTATGTGATTCAAGTTGATTCGAATGCTATAGATACTGAAGACCTAGGTCTTCGATTAAATCTTTCAAATAGTAATGGAAGCTGGGAGTCTATTGTTCCAATAGAAATGAAAGCAGGTCTTTTAGTCGTTAGCCATGTAGATTACATTAATAATATTAATGCAGGACAAATTGCTGAAATCTCTGTTCACTTATCTAACATTGGCTCTATGGATGTTAATAATGTGATTATTGAAATCTTGCCATCCGGTTCTTTGATTGATGTATTACAGCCCAATTCTAATTTTGGTGATATTGCTATGGGTTATGTGGAAGAGTCTTCACTATTTAATCCTATCCAGTTATTGATAAATGGTAATGCTATAAACGGGTCAATTTTACCAGTTAATGCTAGATTGTCTAGTGATGATGGATATGACCAAACTATAGTTTTTAATATTCAAATTGGTGAAGTTACAGTAAATGATCCATTAGGACCAGATGATTATGGATATTATATATATGATTCAGGAGATTTAGGTTATAGTTTAGCTCCTATTTATGACTGGATTGAAATTGATAATGATTTTGGTGGCGACGGAGTTAATTTAAATTTATCAGATAGTGGTGATGGAAATAATATTAATAATAGTTCTGCTATTGTTGATTTGCCATTTGATTTTACTTTTTATGGCATATCATATGATAAAATTACTGTCAATACTAATGGTTGGATAGCATTTGGTGAATCCTCCTTAGAATCATTTAGAAATTATCCTATTCCTGGTGCAGGAGGTCCATCCCCTATGTTAGCAGTTTTTTGGGATGACTTGAAAACTGGTAATACTGGTGAGATTTATAAATATATTGGAGATAATTATGTTATTGTTGAATGGTCAGATATGAAGACTTACCCTAACAATGCATCGGAGACATTTCAGGTTATTTTATTTGATGATACTAATCTTACTCCAACAGGTGATAATGAAATATTGATGCAATATAAAGATTTTAACAATACATCTAATGGTAATCTCTCTGGATGGGGTAATACTCATGGGGGATATTCTACTATAGGTATAGAAAATCATTTATCCACAATAGGTTTACAGTATACGTTTAACAATGATTATCCAACGGCTGCAATGACATTATCTGATAATAGCGCATTATTTATAACGACCAGAAATCCTGTTGAAACTTTAATGGGTGATGCTAATCAAGATGGTGAAGTTAATGTTATAGATGTAGTTGTAATCGTAAATCATATATTAGTTCTTGAATTATTGCCTTCAATGGGAATTTATATATCGGATTATGATGGAGATGGTAATATTACAGTATTGGATGTTATACAAGTTATTCAATATATCCTTAATTCATAAATTATTTTCTTGGATCCTATTCTTACCACATTATCTGTATTAGTATTTATATTAATTGTTTTTGGTTTTTTTGAAAACTATTTTCATCAGAAAGCATTAAGTAAAATACCAATTAGAGTTCATGTAAATGGTACTCGTGGAAAATCAAGTGTCACACGTTTGATTGCAGCAGGTTTAAGGGGAGGAAAATTAAGAACTTATGCAAAAACCACAGGTACTACACCACGTATTATTAATGAAAAAGGTAAGGATGTTGAAATTCATAGATTACGTAGTGCCTCTATAGGAGAGCAGGTTAAGCTAATTCGTTATTTTTCAAATAAAAAACCGGATGCTTTAGTTATTGAGTGTATGGCTGTTAATCCTCAATACCAATGGGTTTCTGAGCAAAAGATAGTTAAGTCTACACTAGGCGTTATAACTAATGTCAGGCCTGACCATTTAGATGAAATGGGTACAACAAATGAAGAAATAGCTTATTCATTATCTAATACTATTCCATTTGATTCAAAAATTTTAACTGCAGAATATCAAAATTTTAAACCTTTAAAAAAAATTGCTGATAAAAGGAATTCTATTATTGAAAAATCTGATATAAGCGATATAGATGAAAATTATTTAAATAATTTTCCATTTATAGAGCATCCTGAAAATGTAGCATTAGCGTTAAAGGTTTGTTTAGCTGTAGGTATTAATAAAAAAGATGCGCTTAATGGTATGCTTAAAACTATTCCAGATCCAGGTTCATTATTTATTTGGGATATAAAAAACAAAAAAAATAAATGTAAATTTATAAGTGGTTTTGCAGCAAATGATCCTAGTTCAACAAAGATGGTTTGGAATCTTGTGAACTCACGATTTAATAATAAAAGTTGTATTTTTTTAAATACTAGAAATGATAGGAGATATAGAACAGTTCAATTAATGGAATTAGTCTTAAATGATATAAAGCCAGACTTGTTTATTGTTAGAGCTGATAATATTAAATCTATGCTTAATAATTATAATATTGATAAAGATAAAATTATTGTTTTTAAAATGGACTCATCACCTGAAGAAGTTGTTAATAAATTAATTTCTTTAAATAATTATTATATTTTAGGTATTGGTAATATTGTTGATTGGGGAGAAAAATTTATCAAGAAGTTAAAGGAGTATATGTAATGGATTTTTTATATGGGACACCATACAATTATACATATATAGCCATTGGTGTAGGTATGGTTATAAGTTTATTTCTTACTGAAACTATCGGTGTCATGGCAGGAGGTATTATTGTCCCTGGCTATTTCGCATTATATTTACATAACCCATTGATGGTTATAACAACATTTTTAATTAGCTTATTTACATATTTGACTGTATTTATCATTTCAAAATTCATGTTAATTTATGGTAGACGTAGATTAATTTTATGCCTGCTATTAGGATTCTTATTTGGTTATTTGTTAAGAATTATATTAGACACTACTGGTTTTCAAATTATGATAAACAGTAAATGGGTCGATTTAGAATATATTGGATATATAATACCGGGGTTAATTGCCTCGTGGATGGATAGGCAGGGAGTTATTCGAACTATTTCGGTAATACTTATTGTTGCAAGTATCGTGAATTTATTTATGATGTTTTTATATTATTTAGATCAGTATAGAATTTTATATGTTTAGACCGCAAATACAAAAAACAAGTACCTTATTTTTTATAGCATTATTTAATGTGTTTATGGTTTTTCTTGCAGTTAAATCAGAAACTAAGATTAAAAGATTAGGTTTTGATGATAAAGTGCAAGCATCAAAAAAAATGAACCAATATTTATTAACTTTGAATAAAAAAATTGAATTTGAAAAATCTGCAATTGATTTATATCAAACAGGCTTAATTGGTTTAAATAATAGCTCTATTACTACAATTCAGGACTATGATAGTTCAATGGTTCGGTCAAAATTATTAACTACACATCCCAATTTTGCTGCAATGTTTGTAGAGTTTTTTTATGATGCTGAATTAAATAGAGGTGATACAATTGCAGTATCAATGACAGGATCATTCCCCGGTGCAAACCTAGCTTTATTATCAGCATGTGAAACTATGGGTATAGTCCCTGTGATTATGTCTTCAGCAGGTTCATCTGCTTGGGGGGCTAATAGAGAAGAATTTTCATGGCCTATTATTGAGAGTTTTTTATTAGATGAACAAATTATTAAACAAAAAAGTATATCTTATTCTATGGGAGGAGATAATGATAATGGTGATAATTTATCAGATAAGGGAGTTGAGTTATTAGAATCAGTAATTCCTAATAATGTTATTTTTATCAATGA
>MDSV01068551.1_pt1 | contig 15026 bp, 25 predicted proteins | sample 810851 | NCBI WGS metagenome assembly MDSV01 (sample SAMN05326640, study PRJNA326480) | marine metagenome | isolation source: seawater | place: Atlantic Ocean: North East | collected 2012
GTAATCCAAATAGCATTATATCACTATTTATCGCTTTTTGGGTTGGGATTTTAAGAAAATGAAGGGCAAGTAGATATCACTCTTGCCCTCGCTCTAAACTATTGTATCATCATTTATCTTTCTTCGTTATTTCTCAGAGTCTACAAATCGTATTTTCTGAGTGTCTGCAAGTTCGCATGTTGCACTATTGGCCTCATGTTCTCTTACAGTACACCTTTGAACCCAGCATCTGCCATTGCTGATATCTTTGACAATTTTATCTGCTTCGTCAAAGGCCTGTTCAGCAAAACGTTCACACCCTACAGCACCTACTACTCTCAAGTCTATTAGATTTTTATCTGCTAGATCTTGAAATGTTTGGAACTCAGGGTCGTCGCTTGCCAATAAGTAAGTATGGTCAAACATAAATTTTAACCATCCTTTAAGTTCTTTTAGACCGCCAAAGTCTACTGCCCAGTTGCGATCATCTAATTCCTCACAACCAAACTCAAATTCAAACTGTAAAGAATAGCCATGTATTAAGTTACAGTGACTATCTGCTCTCCATTGTCTGAACGCACAACTGTGACCAGTTGCGTGGGTATATGTTTTACCTGAATAAAATCTTTTTGCCATTACATTACCTCTATGTGTAAACTACATTATACACGTTATTTAGGCAATGTCAATAGTTTTTTTGCCAGTTATTGGCTACTCCATTAAAGATTGTGCTTCGTCTACTTGTTCTTGTGTGACGAACCCTTCTCTAATAAGTTTATCCCTGTTTACCATATGTTTGGCTTGTACTTCTTCTTTACTTCCACCGAAATATGCTACTGCATTTCCTGTTTCAATAAGTACATCAGTTGCTGGACGCCATGCATCTTTGTCTGCATCATAAACATCAAAGTCGCCTAGTATTCTACCAAACTTACCTTTCATATCTTCGCCATCTTTGTTGACTTGTGTTTTTAAAACTGGGTTCTCACCTAAAATACTTTTAAGTTTTTCTTTTGCCGCCAGTCCAAATAACTTTTCAACTTTATCTGATGTTCTACTTTCAGGTGTATCAATACCCATCATACGAACTCTTTCGTCCCTTAACCAGACACCGAAACCTAAATCTATATCTACGTCTACTGTGTCGCCGTCCACTACTTTGACGACATTACATCTATACTCATACATACTGTTACTCCTAAATAATTGTGTGTATTATAACAGTATATATTTATCTTATTTGGTATTACTTTCTGTCCCAGTTCCTTATTAGTAAAAGTTTGAGAAATGTTTGCATCATCCTTCTTCCTTCTCCAAAACTATTAGCAAGAGCTCTATCATATTCAGTTGTCATAGCCCAAAAAACTTCTACTGCAAGTTCTGGATTCTCTTTGAAATCCTTTAATAAGAAATCTGTGTTCCTGTTGTTAATAATTAAATTATATAGTTTTCTTTCAGGTTCTAAATATTCGTTTATTCTTTCTTTAAATCCTAATTGTGAATTATTAATAACTCTCATTAATGTTTCTTTGTCTTTGTGACTTTTCATGTTTTCGTGATTCATCTTAAGATTAAAATGTTTTAACATATACGAATCAATGTTTGGAAGATCTATAAAAACAGTTTTATCAAACAATGTATGCAAACAAAATGCCTCCCATAACCAGTTAGAACAATGAAAACTATTTCCTATTGACATATCGTTTTTTGTAAAATCACTTATTATATGTAATACATGTTCAAAGTATTCTTCATCTCTATCTACCCAAAGTATAGCATCTTTATTATTACTAATATGCTTAACACCTAATACTTGTAAGTCTGTATTATTAATAACATGCTGGGTATAATTAAGACGATGAACATTACTTTTCATAATGGTTTCTATATCTTCTAGTAAACCACTTATGTATCTTTGATAGGGATCTCTAAAAAATATATAGCAAGTATAATCTTTGTATGGTGCAAATTTAGAAGTGCCTTCTGCATCTATGCCTGGGATTTCGTACCAGTCAGGATCACTTTTTCTTATTCCATCTGCTATGGATGTGGTAGCATTCTTACCACGACTATACAGAACCTGTTTGGTTTTATCATTAATTAAATACATACTTTTATTTAGTCAGTTCTAAATAAAAACCTATGATTGCCAACTGTTATAGTCTCTGGATAAACTGAACTCCAACTAGGTGTTGAAATATTGTAGTTGTAATAATGTGTAGCACCTTTAGTTGGGTCACGATACCAAACTTCTCTTTCCATAAGTTTGATTGCAACTTGAACTGACGTTACCCAATCTCTCATATTAGGCTCAATTACTTTACCTGCTCTAGGTTGTGCTTTATAATATAATTGTGGTTCGTCTTTAACACCATCACAGTACCATGCAAATTGGCACATATCTCGAATAGGATTACCTTTCCATAATTTTGCTTGGTAAACCACACCACAAACAGTATTAGGATATTTTTTATGATCAACTCTATTGAGTACCACATTACCTACTGCTTGTTTTCCTTTTAAACTCTCACCACGTGCTTCATAATATACATTCTGAGCCATACAGTAAGTTTCATTTAAAATAAAATCATCTACTGGACCACTTTGCATCATCATTGTCATTAATAATGCTTTTGCAGTCATAACACTTGTTTCAATCATAAGATCTCCTAAAGTTATACTAATATTATAACATTTTTAGTGTCTATGTCAAGTGTCTATTTGACTATTTGAATGTCTGATGTCGCTTCTGTAAACTTGTCTGCTATTTGTTCAACTGTAGGACTCATTGCAACTACTGATGACTTGTTTATACTTATCTTATTTGGTATAGAACTCATCATCCAAGGTACAAGACCTAGTCCGCCTTCAGGGTTTGGAGCAACAATACTGGCTTTAGAAACATCTATTGTTGTCTCATCCTCGCCTTCGTATCTTGCTATGATTTCTTCACCTGTAAGTATTTTTACAGTAACTACATCGTTTTTTGCTATTGGTTTTTGCATTAACATATTTGTTTAGTACCGGTTTTATGTATATTAAAACTATATTTAACATTAAGTAAACACTTATCTTCTGACTTTCGGCTCGTAAATAATGTTTGAATCGACAATATTGTTGTATTCAAAAAGGAGGTTGATATGGATATTCTTAAAAGTGTTGGCGGATGGGCCAAACAATTGACAGAAGTCGGTATATCAGTAATTGCTCTTGGAGTAGTACTTGAAGTATTATTTGGTGGAGCAGTTCCTTTCCTAGGAGATTTTCAGGTTGTAACAAACATCATGGCTATCTTGAATGGATTGAGTAACGAAGGCTTACTAGGATTAGTAGGTGTTTGGATTTTATACCACGTGTTTAATAAGAAGTAAACATAACACAAAACGGAAAGAACCCGGGGGACCGGGTTCTTTTTTGATCATTTTACCGCTTAATTAAGCCTTTTGTAACTTTTTTGTTAAATAATATTGTTGGGCAGAATAGATTTCAGTCTAACAGTAATAAAAAATCGGCTCCCTCGTAGTAAAGCCTAGAATAGCAGGAGAAACTGCAAATGACTGTTCCAACATTTGATATATGCAAGGTGGCCACCAAGCATTACAATTAGTTAGGATAGTTCCTCTAACTTTTTCATTAGAGCGAACTTCCGAGGTGCATTCCTACTACCATGTAGGTGGACGATTTGTGCATCTTTAAGATCACACCCATTCCAATCATTCGAATATAACTTTCTTTGTTCCCAATCTTCTAAAAATAATTGATGCCCTTGGTATGCAACTATAGGATCTAAAGTATTCTCTATAGATCTACCTTCCTGATCCCAAAGCATTTTGTTAAGGATAAATTGTTCTGTGTTCCAACTATTAAAGTCCCAGTTGTTTGCCATCTCTAATCCCATGTCCCAAATGTCTTGACTCATAGTACTAGGATAGTATCTAACGTCTGCATTAAAAAAATGTTTATGCTGTACATTATAATGGTTAGGCTCTACACTACTTTTAGGATCTGTGTAGTTGAACATTCTAAAATCATCGTACTTGCCAAACATTTCTGTAGGCTTCATCATTATGTTATCAGGTCCACAGTAAAGTATATTGCAATCGCCTTGTTTCCAAATATCATATATCTCAAAGAAATGATCTTTAAATACTTCCTGTATATTTTCTACTTCTTTATTAAAAAATATAAACTCCCAATCACCTTGCAAATGTTTTTCAAAGGAACGTAAACTAATGTCGTGCATTTTCATATACCAATCGTATAAGTCACCTTCATTACTACGATCATCAAACCACATTGGAGATTTAATTTTATATAGACTTCTAATTAAATAATTTTTCATACTACAAACATCACGTTAGGAAAATATTGTACATATTGTGTGGACTTGTTTTGTCTAACTTCTTCTACATTGGATTTAATCTCATCAAAGAAGTTCCATGCTAAAGGTATAACAACTATGTGTTCGTCTATATCTAAACTACTTCTGTCTTTTATAGGTATATTAGTACCTGGTGTAAGTAAGCCTTGTTTTAATTCGTTGTCGTCCACTATCCAATCCAACTGTATATCATTTGCATTTAATACAGTCATACCTTTTGCCGCCGCACCATAACCTACTACAGGTGTTCCTTCTGCTTGGCATCTATTAACCAAGTCCTTTAATTTTTCTACTATGCTTCTAGCATTTAGTCCAAACATTTTATAAAACATTGGGTTATGTCTGCCTTCTTTACCTTCTTTCCTAATTGTTTCTGTAACTGAGTTACTTATATCAGCACCAGGATGTTTTAATACAAAAACATAACTGTCTCCATGTATTGGAGTTATAACTATGTCAGTTAAAACTAGTCCTGCTCGTTCGGCTAATGTTTTCATACTGTTTGCACTAAAAAAACTTATATGCTCATGGTATGTAGTATCAAATTCGTTACGTTGGTACATTTGGCTTTGACTTGTTTGTATATATGCAGTACCATCTGGTGATAAAGATTTCTTTATACCTTCTAAAAACTCTAATGGCTTAGGAGTATGGGCACAAACATTCTGTGCTGTTATCACATCCATTAGCGGATAAGTTATAGGCCAATATGCATTACGAACCATATGTCCTTTCTCTAATGCTATTTCAAATAAATTTTTAGCAGGATCTACACCATATGTGTTCCAACCTAATTTTCTAAAACTGTCTAATTGTGTTCCATCATTACATGCTATGTCTAATATGTTTCCATTATCAATATCTTCTCTAACATCTACAAACTCTGCAAACCAGTCACAGTAGTCTCTAAGTGTTTGACTTGTACCTGTAACATATATGTAATGATCAAACATTGCTTTAGGATCTACACTTACTGGTAATTGTGTATGATAACAATCTTTACAGAGGTTTAGTCCAAGTTGGAACGAATTACCACCGCCACTTCCATTGTGGTAATTGTTAGCAAGTGGCTGTTCAGCCAAATCTAAAAATTGTTCTAAGTTAGAACTTCCACATGCAACACACTTATCAAGTGTAGTGTACGAGTTCTGATCTATGGTCTTTGTTGCAGTCTGCGTATTCATTAACCATCTCCTCCGTTATGCTATCTAATGTATCTGTAAATTTAAAGTTGAACGTATTTTCAAACTTTGCAGTACTGATACCAAAATCATATGTTTTGTTTTGTAATTTCTCATTAAAGATCACACTTGGTGGATCTTTATCTATAACAGGAACGTTTGCATGTTTGCCTACTGCTTCTGCAATCTCTCCTGCTGTATTTGTAAAACTTGCTGTATTGTAAACTCCCCTATTAGATTTCTTATTATCATTTATAATTGTTTCTACTGCTCTACATAAATCGTTTATGCCTAATATACTTCTGCGGGTATCAGCATTAAAAACATGTATCTCTCCTTTTTGCATAGCAGTATTCACCATTGCATTAATCATCACGTCTGTTCTAATACTTGGTGCTGGACCATTTACTGTACCAAATCGTAATCCATAATAGTCTAAAGGACTCAAATGCATTATGTGATCTATATGTAACTTAGTCATGTCGTAATAGTTTATAGGACTGAAGTTTACATTGTCCTCTGCTATCTCTGTCTCAGATGTATTACCATACACACTGGCACTACTGGCATATATAAATTTTTGTGTTGTTAGTTTGTTAGTGAGGTTTACAAAGTTCCTTACGTTATTATTAAAACTGCTTTGTAAGTCAGTGTCACACATCTTAACACTACTGTGGCCTGCTGTAAGGACTACAACATTAAATTGTTCTAAAAATTTAGGTGTTAAGTCATTGTAGTCCATGTTTATAGTATGATCATAGGAAAAGTTTCCAAACCATTCTAAATCTACATTGGTAATCTCATGTTTGTCTGCTAGATGTTTACCAATTGCTGAGCCTACATAGCCACAGCCACCAATTATTAAAACCTTCATAGTGCTATTTAACAGATTGTTTTGGGTATTTGTTCAAGATCTGAACAACTCTTTATGGGTATTAAAGTCTGGTATTGTAACATTGTTTTCCCATTTATACATTCTGCTGTAAGGTACTTGTATAGGAAAGTCTTCTAGTACATGAACAGGACCTGAACGTGTTTTAAATGCATAACTCATAAATTTATAATTATCCATAAGTTCATTTGAATACCAATCAGCAAGATCTTGTGTAACTTTAATTTGATATGTCTTAGATTCTCCCCAGTGATGCTCATGATCTCCTGATAAGTTCCATGCTATCCAACCTCTTGCCTGTGCTTCAAAGTCTCGCCTGTACAAATATATTATTTCATCACATTCATCAAATACTTTTTTTAGTTTTGTTTTATCTAAATCTATTTGATCAGGCATAAGTTTAAAAACAAATTGATCTCTGTCTTTTAAATCCTGTAAGGATTGTTCAAAGGTTTGTTTTGTATTGAAATGTTCCCACTCTTCTGTAGGTAAGATTCTATTAGTTAAAAATGTTTCTCTAATAAAAAATGTACTACCAGTTCTATAGTTAGTTAATACGCATATCTTTTTACCTTTAAACTTAACATCAGGTAATAAAGATTTCCTATAACCTTCCTTTACGTGGACTGACATGTTTTTTCTACTGCTTGTATATATAATTGTTCACTGGCTATGTTCTTAGCCTTTGCTTCACATTGTATATCAAAGTCATTCCAAAAGGATAGAGCCCAGTCGTTTGCTCTAGTATTAGGATAGAGATCAGAATGTGCTCTAAGTTTTTGTTTCTTAGCACCTGTCTCTAGTAGATCCGGTATGGAGTGTAAGGTTGAATGTCGTGTTGATTCATCAATTCGTGTTGACTGATCAAGCCATTCGTCCCTGCTATAACTATAATGTAAAGTAGGCCTAACACCACGCCAACTATCAATAACTTGTTTAACACGTTCATCATCTGCTTGTATATATTCTTCATCTCTAATCCAATGGTGATGTATATCTAATACCAGTGCCACATGGTCTTTCAACATTAGGCTTGCATCTAAACCATGGCACATCTCGTCGTTTTCTATTGTAATAATATTTCTTGCCTCAGGTGTAAGTAAAGGTAATACATCAATTATACCTTGATACCCTTTCCTACCTGATATGTGTACATTACATTTAAAGTCTTGGAACTGCTTACCGTAACCCATCCATCTTGCCATGCTTACATGGTATTCAAATTCTTCAATAGAACGCTCTACAACATCAGGGTTATCACTTGCAAGTACACAAAACTGTCCAGGATGAAAACTTAGTTTAACATCAAGTTTTCTTGCAAGGTCACCAACTTTAATAAACTCTTTCTCACAATATGCTTGTACATCAGGCTTTTGCCAAAAGTAAGACCAATCCTTCTCAGTAAATGCTGGTAAACAATCACTACCTAGTCGTACCATTCTACGTTGAGGTATAAGACTTCCTGTGTATTCAACTAGTTTGTAGTAACTTTGTATGTTATGTACCATAAGGTCCCATAACCTTTGTTCAGCAACATCTTTATCCTGCCTATTGAGCCATGTAATAGTTGTTGATCTCGTATTGTAAGGTCTCTGTGCCTCTTCTAAGACTTTCTTAGGAAGTGTTTGGTCTGCTTCTAAATACTTACAGCAAAAACCTATACGTTGTATGGACTGATCAAACATTTTTAAATATCTCCAATGCATCTTTCTGTGAATCAGAAAAATCTGTATTAAAACTTTCCTTATCTATTACATCTTTAGTTAAAGAACTTATTAACATTATAAGTTTTTGTGTCAACATTGTCAAGTTATTACTTAATAAATTAATAGATTCTGTATTCATGTGTGTTGGAATACCGTTATGATCATAAAATACTTCATGTACACTAAAGGACACGTCATCGTTGCTATCTCTAATAACTCTATAATCACTGGACATATACACATTATATACTAAATTATATTTATTGTCAAGATAAGATAAATACATGTGTAAATTTACAAAATTTAAATATCCGGAGATATAAATGGCTACAGTTAAAAAATATAATTTAGCAGGTGTTAGTACTAGTTTAGAACTTGGTAAACAAGGTTCCTATATTACTGGTAATGCAGATGCAATCGGATTCTACACGTCAGGTGACGCATTACAAAAAATTGCAATAGCAAACGCAACAGCGGCAACAGAAGCAGTAACAAAAGCTCAGTTAGACGCAACAGCGGCAGACTTAGTACAACATGTAACATTAGATGTTGAATATAATTCTGGTACAAGTAATATTGCCACTATAGCGGCAGGTAGTAGAATACTTTCAGTAACAGTTGACGTACCAAGTGCATGGACAGGTGGTTCAAGTACAGGAGATTTCGTAGAAGTAGGAGATACTTCAAACGGTTCTAGATTTATTAGAGCTGGAGATCTAGATGTTACTAAAGTTGGACAATATCATTCACAATACCAATACGAATATTCAGCAGAAAGTGTTATGACAGTAGCAGTTACAAACGGCGCCGCAAGTGCCGGTACAGCCACAGTTAGTCTTGTATTAGCAAGTGATAGTGTAAGTGTAAGCGACTACGGTTCAATTAACAATGCACAAAATAGTAATAGCGACTTAGGTAACATTTCTTAATAGGAGTTATAGATGGTAGACTCAGTAAAAAACTATGGTATTGCAGGAGTAAGTACAACTCTACAACTTGGTAGACAAGGTGCAGTTATAGATGCTTCAAGCAGTTCAGTAATTAGTTTAAAAGACAAAGACGGTGCATTAGAAAAAGTTGCTTTAGGAAACGGAACAGCAAGTAGCCATGCTGTAAGTAAAGCACAAATGGATGCCAGTGGAAGTCAGAAACTTGCATACAAACAAAGTACTGTAGCATACAATTCTGGATCTACAGCATTAGGTACAGCAAGTGCAAATACAACTATACAAAAAATAGTAGTTGAAAAAACTGCTGGTAACTGGACTAGTGCAGACTCATCAACAGAAATAGTAATAGGTGATCCTGGTGACACTGATAGACTATTTGCAGGATTTGAACCAACAGGCGGACAGCATGTTTGGGACGCAGATCATACCTACTCAGCAGATACAGTAATTAGTTCTATTGTAACTACTGGTGGAGCAAGTGCAGGTTCGGCCTTAATAACAATTTATTACTCTGGTACATTTGAATAAGAGCGATGAAAATTGTTGAGGTTACGAACAAGGTAGTCAGACACTCTGACCCAATACCAAAACTTAGTAAGCCTGTTACAGGCAGAGAACAGAAACATCCATATACAGGAATGTTAGTTGGTAGTGCTGGTAATCCACACATAGGAAAATACCTAATTAAAACTGATGATCCTGATAGAGATGAGAAGATGCAACAAATTGCTATATACCCTGATCAGGCAAAAGCAATAAAGATGGCAAAAGAATTATCCGACAGAGATCAACGTAATACCAAAGGAAAAACTCCTGTTATAAATTATTTCGTTGAACCTATTAAAGAATCTACAGAAGTATATTTAATTACAGAAGAACAATTCGACGAAGCGGCAGGTGAAAAAGATGCCTGTTATCACAAAGTTAAATCCAGATATAAAGTATGGCCTAGTGCATACGCAAGTGGAGCCTTAGTTAAGTGTCGTAAAGTAGGTGCTAAAAATTGGGGCAACAGTTCCAAGAAGAAAAAATCCAAGAAGAAATAATGCGTATATTAGAAGTTGTACAAACGGAAAATCTACGTGCTTGGTTTGGTAAGGGAAAGAAAGGCGGAGCCGGTGGCGGTGGCTGGGACAGATACAATACCAAAGGCGAACGCATAGGTAAATGCGGAGATGCCAAAAAAGGCGAGGGCAAGCCTAAATGCCTATCCAAAAGTAAAGCCGCAAGTTTAAGAGCCAAAGGTGGTAAAGCCGCAATTGGTAAAGCAGTATCTAAGAAAAGACGTAACGACCCTAACAAAAACAGAAAGGGTAAAGCAAAAAACGTTAGCAATACAGTAGGTAAAAAGAAAAAATGAGTATAGAAAAAATAATAGCAGATCATTTAGAAATAGATATATCAGAAGTTACTGATGAAAAAACACTTATAGGTGATTTGGGTGCAGACAGTTTACATACAGTTGAACTTATTATAGAATTTGAAACACAATTTGATATAGAGATATCTGACGATGATGCAGAAACATTAACTACAGTAGGTTCAATTAAAGAATACATAGAACAAAATACATAGTTCAGAAATACACTAAAATATAAGAAAAAATAACTAAATACAGTTGCAATAGGAGAATATTATGAATTATTTAATGATAGCAAAAGATTGGGTTAAAGACAGAGTCGGTGAAAGAACATCACTTGACGGAGTAGCACTAATCGGCGTATGTGGTTCTATTATTTTATTTGGTGGCATAGTTAAAATAGCCGCTTGGGTAGGATTAGCATACGGAATATACACACTAGTTAAGAAAGAGGACTAATAAAAATGTTTGGATTCGGAAACAAATTAGATAGAGAAGCAGTATTTGAACAAATGAAAATAGATGAAGGTGTTGTGTACGAAGTGTACCATGATCACCTTGGACTTCCAACATTTGGAGTTGGACATTTGGTACTAGACACAGACCCAGAATTCGGCAAACCAGTAGGTACGCCAGTAGATGAAGACAGAGTAAATGAATGTTTTGAGAAAGACTTGGATACTGCCATTTCCGAATGCTCTGTTTTATATGAAGACTTCGATGATATGCCCGGAGAAGTTAAAGAGATATTAGTGAACATGATGTTCAACATGGGCAGAACAAGATTGAGCGGATTTAAAAACTTCAAGAAAGCATTAGACGAAGGCGATTGGTCTAAAGCGGCTGTTGAAGGTAGAGATTCAAAATGGTACAGACAAGTGACAAACCGAGCAGAGAGACTGATGTCGAGGCTCGAGAACGTCTAGTAGATTACGCATTCAAAGTACTTACACATCCTATCTATAGAGGTAGATTCTGGTGTAGTGAAAGGAAAGACTATTTTAATTATATAGATTGGCTTAACACAGAAACATAATTAATTTAGGAGACACACATGCCAACAAAATTTAAACCTAGTCAAACTACATTTGTAAAAGGCAAGGGTAAAATTACCCAACACAATTTCATCAAACAACAATCACAAAAAGAACTATTTGATTATATCAACGGTAGTAATAGCAAACCAAAGATCAAACAAAAATGTCGCAACGAATTAGTTAGACGTGGCATCAAAATTGTAATGGTTCCCAAAGAAAGTTAAATTCTGATAAATAGTTGTATGAAACTATTTGAATTTTACGAATCATCCCCTTCTTACGTAGACGATGAACTAACATCCTATGTAAATATGGGTGAGTGGTATGAAAATGCCGTAAAAGAATATAGGGAAAAAGGTTTAGAAGCATTATTTCAATACATATCTAGAACTAAATCAGGTAAACTTGCAGGTAAAGATATTCAAACAATTAAACATGACTTTGAATCTGATAGAGACCAATATGAGACAGAAGAAGCCGCAGTTGCAGAGTTTTTAGATTTCCTCAACAACATACCAGAAGGTAAAAACAAATCAAAACAAAGTAATCCAGTAGCAAAGCATAGCAGAAATATGTCAGGTGCTGGAGCTCATAAGTCCGCAAAGGACTATGATAGAAAAGATGCAAAGAAAGAGATTGAAAAAGATTTAGAAGATGATGACTATATAGATAACCGAAACATGGGACATCCTGATGGTGTAACCAGTGACGAAGAAGACAAACTCCATGGTAGGATTCATAAAATTAGAGAAAAGTCAGATGCTATGATAGGTGAGCCTGATGCTTACTACGATGCTGAAGAAAGACAAGAAGCATATGACGATTTACAAGATGTCTTACAAGGCAATTACATGGACAGTTATATAAAAGATGGTAGTTGTCCAGCATGTGCAGGTAACGGTTACATGGACGGTGAAGAAGAAGTTTACAACGATGAAACAGAAGAATATGAAGAAGGTACAGAGTGCGATGGCTTTGGCAACTACGGTTGTGACGAAGGCGAGATGACTTACGGTAGTGATGGACCAAGTTGGGTAGAAATTATCAAACATGATAAAAGACAAAAAGATAGAGAAGAACAGTTAGCAAACAGACCTAGTGATGAGGAACTAATTCCTAAAGTAGCAAACATGATGAAAAACATGGACGACCCTAGAATGGCTGTGAGGCAAGTAAGAATAGATTACGGCTATGGTCCTGCTAAAGCATCAGATATAGTTGGTAAGGCATTTGAATTAATTAAGCAAGAAGAAGGCTTACAATTTGATGAAGGAACACGTTGCTGGAAAGGATACGAAAAGAAAGGAACAAAGAAAATGTTTGGTAAAACAGTTCCTAATTGTGTAAAGAAAGAAGCAATAGACAAAGATACACCATGTCCTGCATGTGGTGATCCTAAATGTGATCACAAAGAAGATCATATAAATGAAAAATTTAAACCCCACATGATGTACCATCCTAAAACAGGTAAAAGTATAATGGCCAAGAAAGAAGAAGATCATTTAAGATTGGCTGACAAAGGTTATGTACATAGCAAAGAAGAAGTAAAAGAAGGTTCGTTAGACGGTTACTACCTAGCTCACCAAGCAAAGAAACTTTGGTTAAATGATAACCCAGGTAAAACAGAACGTGACTACTGGCAAGCAGGTAAAGGTGTACATGATGAGTACGGTGAGAAAGCAGGTGGTAGAAAAACTACATCAATGTCTAGTACTGGTAAAGCAATGGATACATGGCATACAGAAAATATAGCAGAAGGTGAAGAAAGAAGTATTATTACTGATGCATGTGTAGAAAAATTAGTAGATGAGTTTAGTGGAAAAGAAAATCAATTTGCAAACAAAGATGATTTTGAATACGCAATATATCAACGACTTGAAGATTTAGATGTAGAAGATTGTGTAGACCCAGATATGGAAGTAGGCGGTCAACGTATAGGCGACTTTGCTAGTGGCAGAGTAATAGATGTTTGCAGTAGCAGTAGCATAATATATGATGTTATGTCCCATATGGATGAAACTCAAATAGGGGAAGGCAAGTCACCTCATAAGAAAGGTACTGCAAAATATAAAAAACACATGGCGGCAATGCATGCCGAAGATGTTGGTGAAGAATCTAGTGAAGCAGATGTTAGTAAGATGTTAGCAAAAGCATTAGGCGATCCTAATCGTTGGACTGAAATGTCAGCACCAGAGTTATATGCAGAACTAGAAAGTAGAGATACAGAGTTTGCTGATGCAATTAAACAAGTTGCAAGAATAGTTTACGGTGTTAAACTAGAAGAAACGATCACGACAATTTCTAAGTAAGTAAAGATATGAAAAATCTTTACGCCACAAAACCCAGTACCACGATTCGTTTAGAAGATACTATAAATACTATTACATGTAAAACTGACACACGAGTTAAAGTATTAGAAGGTGAAGGATGGAGTTTTCAATATGCAGGACGTATTCCTTTTAAGATACAAGCAGGTGAAGAAGTGTATGTTCCAAAAGGTGTTACATATAAATTAATTAAAGGAAGAGCATCAGCACTTATAAAAGTAAATGAAGATTAGAGAAATAACAGAATTTATTACGCCTAAAAAAGTTTATGATAAACCTCAAGACTATGTTGACGCTCGTAATCATAGATTCGATAACATGTTTAGTCTCCCACCCAAAAAGAAGAAACGTAAAAAGAAAAAGAAATAAGTAATACATATGGACCAGTATGTAAAACTAATCAAGGAAAACATAGACATAAGTAATATCCAAGAGGATATTAATAAGTTTCTTACTGAGTTTGATTTCTGGCATTTAGATCAAATAAGTTTAACATCTCATACAGGCAAAGACGATTGGGAAGCATCTATAGGAAAAATAGAAACATTAGAGTACCCTGAACCTTTATATAGAAAAGTCAACAAGTATTTTAAAAACACATCAATAGAAAAATTAGTATTTGAATACAAAGAATATTATAGATGGAGATTAATGAAGATCGAACCACGTTCAACATATACAGTACATAAAGATGGCAGAGACGATCCTGATATTAAAAACTTAAGAATACATATTCCTATTATAACAAATGACCAAGCATATCTAATGTTTTTTAATGAGCCCCCACAAGATAATAAAAGTGTCAATGTTACATATCACAATTTAAAAGTAGGAAATATTTACGAAATAAATACTACTAACTATCATACAGCCGTTAACCATGGTAATAAACCTAGATGGCATATTGTAGGAGTTAGATATGAGAAATAAACTTGCAATGAGCATGACAAAGTTTTTTCGCTTTATGGCTGATACATTTTTTGCAAAACGTTATGGACATAGAGCAGTTGTGTTAGAAACAGTAGCAGGAGTTCCAGGCATGGTTGCAGGAATGATGTTACACTTTAAAAGTCTGCGTAAAATGAAGACTGGTTATGGACCTGATATCAGAGAGATGTTAGCAGAAGCAGAAAATGAAAGAATGCATTTGATGTTTTTTATAGCAATAGCAAAACCAAATTGGTTTGAAAGATGGTTAGTATTGTTTGCTCAA
>MDSV01040558.1_pt1 | contig 15023 bp, 16 predicted proteins | sample 810851 | NCBI WGS metagenome assembly MDSV01 (sample SAMN05326640, study PRJNA326480) | marine metagenome | isolation source: seawater | place: Atlantic Ocean: North East | collected 2012
CCATTTACCATTTGCTTGATTTCAGGGTCTGCGCCTAAACGACCAATTAATAATACTTTATTTAAACTTCCAGCCATAATATTTTAAATTTGTTAATTAAATTAAATAAATTTATATCATAATTTGACTTGAATATTAATTTTATTAATTTAATGCAACACTTATTATGATCAAAAAGATAGTTATAAAGGGGGCAAAAGAACACAATCTAAAGAATATCTCTTTAGAAATTCCAAAAGATCAATTTGTAGTTATAACAGGGCTCTCTGGTTCTGGAAAATCATCTTTAGCTTTTGATACCGTTTATGCTGAAGGTCAAAGAAGGTATGTTGAAAGCCTATCAGCATATGCAAGGCAGTTTTTAGATAAAATGAAAAAGCCTAAAGTTGATTTAATTGAAGGATTAAGTCCAGCTATTGCTATTGAACAAAAAAACACTTCTAAAAACCCTAGATCAACAGTTGCTACGGTTACAGAAATTTATGATTATATGAGAGTCTTGTTTGCTCGCGCTGGAACACCCTACTCTCCATTTACTGGAAAGCCGATCACATCACAAACAATAACTCAAATAGTAGATTTAATAAAAAAACTACCCAAGAAGTCAACAATATATTTATATTCACCAGTTGTTCGTGGGCGTAAAGGTGAATACAAAAAAGAAATACTTGGATATAAACGAAGAGGTTTTAGAAAAATTAAAATTGATGATAAATTATATGATATTGAAAAAACCCCCACTTTAGATAAAAAACTTAAACATAATATTTCAGTTTTAGTTGATAGAATTGTTTTGAATTCAAATTTAGGAAATAGACTTGCTGAAAGTATTGAAACTGCAATAAATTTATCTAATGGATTATTATTTGTAGAATATGAAGATGAAACTCTTCCTCAAAAATTTAGAAAAATTGAAAATTTAATATATTCAACAAAATTTGCATGTCCAGAAAGTGGATTTACAATTGAAGAGATTGAGCCAAGGTTATTTTCATTTAATAGTCCATACGGTGCTTGTGCTGAGTGTGAAGGTATAGGGGTAAAATTAAATGTAGATCCAAATTTAGTAATACCAGATGAAAAAAAAAGTATAGCTGACGGAGCTATTGAACCATGGTCAAAATCTACAACTTTATATTATGCTCAAACGTTAGCGTCGATTGCTAAACATTATAATTTTTCATTAGATGTAAAATGGAAAAAACTTCCAAAAAAGATTAAAGATATAATTTTGTTTGGATCAGATGAAGAAGAAATAAAATTTAATTATGATGACGGATATGAAAAATACTCACATAAAAAAACTTTTGAAGGAGTAATTAATAATTTAGAAAGAAGATTTCTTGAGTCAGATAGTGAATGGAAAAGAGAAGCTATTGCAGAGTATCAATCAGATACTGATTGTGAAAGTTGCAATGGTAATAGGCTTAAAGAGGAAGCTTTATGTATAAAAATCAGCAATCTAAATATAAGTGATGTAACAAAAAAATCTATTTTAGACGCTTCTATATGGTTCAAAGAGCTAGAACTAAAATTGGATAAAAAACAGTTTAAAATAGCAGAACATATTTTAAAAGAAATTAATGAAAGACTTAATTTTTTACTAAACGTTGGCTTGGATTACTTAACACTGTCAAGAGAGTCAGGAACCCTTTCTGGAGGTGAAGCTCAAAGAATAAGATTAGCCTCACAAATAGGTTCAGGGTTAACTGGAGTTTTATATGTTTTGGATGAACCGTCTATTGGATTACACCAAAAAGATAATGTAAAATTGATAAACGCTCTGAAAAGATTAAGAGATTTAGGAAATACTGTCATTGTTGTTGAACACGATACTGAAACAATGGAAAATGCAGACCATATAATTGATCTTGGTCCAGAAGCTGGAACTAAGGGTGGTGAAGTGATAGCTCAAGGAAGTTACGAAGAAATTCTAAAAAATAAAAATAGCATTACTGGACAATATTTATCTAAAAAAAAGTTTATTGAAGTTCCAAAAAATAGACGTTTGGCAAAAAATGGTAGATTTTTAGAAATAAACGGTGCAAGTGGTAATAATTTAAATAATGTAAATCTTAAAATACCATTAGGAAGTTTTACTTGTGTCACCGGAGTTTCAGGAAGTGGTAAATCTACTTTAATTCTGCAAACTTTGTACCATGCTTTAAATTTAACTCTAAATAATAAAGCTAGAAAAATTCCAAAACCATTTAAAAGCTATAAAGGTGTTGAACTTATCGATAAAATTATTGATATAGATCAATCTCCTATTGGCAGAACTCCTAGATCAAATCCAGCAACTTACACAGGCGCATTTGGTCCCATTAGAGATTGGTTTACTTCATTACCAGAATCAAAAACTAGGGGGTATAAGCCAGGTAGATTTTCTTTTAATGTTAAAGGCGGAAGGTGTGAGGCTTGTGAAGGAGATGGAGTAATAACTTATGAAATGCACTTTTTACCCGATGTTTACATTCAATGTGATGAATGTAAAGGAACAAGGTATAATCGTGAAACTTTAGAAATTAAGTTTAAAGATAAAAGTATAGCGGATGTTTTAAATATGTCTGTAGATGAAGGTTGTGAATATTTTGAAAATATTTCAAATATTAAAACAAAATTACTTACTCTTAAAAAAGTTGGTTTAGGATATATAAAAATTGGTCAACAAGCTACAACACTATCAGGAGGTGAAGCTCAACGAATCAAATTAGCTAAAGAATTATCAAAAAGATCCACTGGAAGAACATTATATATCCTAGATGAACCTACTACTGGATTACATCAACATGATATAAAAAAGCTTTTAGAAATTCTTCATACCTTTGTAGCTCTTGGTAATACTGTTATCGTGATCGAACACAATCTAGATGTTATAAAAACTGCAGATTATATTGTAGATATGGGTCCTGAAGGGGGTGTAAAAGGTGGAAATATAGTAGCTGAAGGTAAACCAGAGGAAGTATGTTCTATGAAAAACAGTTATACAGGAGAATTTTTGAAGAATATGTTAAATAATAAATTTAAAAAAATTGCTTAAATCTAATAAATTTTAGTGTATAAATAATAATAATCATGGGAAATATACTATCTTCATTACCTAAAACAATTCACACTTCTGTTGCTTTAGCTATAATTCTTTTTCTAGGATTGTTTTTTGCAAATGGTGGTTTTGAATTTGATAGAATTTTTTGGGGATGGTTTTTTAGATTAGTTCATGTTGTTGTTGCTATTATGTGGATAGGTTTACTATGGTATTTTAACTTTGTTCAAATTCCAAATATGCCAAAAATTCCAGATGATCAAAAGCCAGCTATTGGGAAAGTTATAGCACCTGTTGCTTTATTTTATTTCAGATGGGCAGCACTCGCGACTGTTGTTTCTGGATTAATTTTAGCAACTTTATTAGGATACGTACATGATGCAATGACTCTTGGTATTACCAGTGGTGGAGGTAAAAATACTGCTATTGGAATTGGAATGTGGCTAGGTTTATATATGGCTTTTAATGTTTGGTTTATAATATGGCCAAATCAAAAAAAGGCTTTAGGTATAGTTGATTGTGAGCCAGATATAAAAGCCAAGTCTGCAAGAACTGCAATGTTATTTTCTAGAACAAATACATTACTATCTTTACCAATGCTATTATCCATGGTAGCTGCTCAGAATTTATATTAATTTTTAGAATCTTTTAAGATTGTTTTTTGAGAAACTCTTAAATAAACTAAGATGGGATTTGCTATATATATAGAAGAATAAGTTCCAAAAACAACACCTAGGATCATTGCTAAAGAAAAACCTTTCAGAATTTCGCCTCCAAAAAAATAAATAGATAGCAAAGCTAGTAATGTAGTTATAGATGTAATTATTGTTCTCGATAATGTTTCATTAATTGAAATATTGGTAAGTTCAAAAATTTTTATATCAGAAAACTTCATTAAATTTTCTCTAACTCGATCAAATATAACTACCGTATCATTCATAGAATAACCTACAATCGTTAAAACCGCTGCAACTATTGATAAATTTATTTCTAAATTAAATAATGAAAAAACACCTAAAGTAATAATTATATCATGAAATAGAGCTAATAATGCTCCTAAACTAAACTGCCATTCAAATCTTATCCATATATATATTAACATTGCTGTCAATGATAACGCTATAGCTATAATTCCAGATCTTAATAATTCTGAACTTACTTTAGGGCCAACGTTTTCAACTCTTCTAAAATTAAAACCATTTCCAATTGATTTAATTAAATCATTTTTAATTTCACCAATAAAATCATTTTTAATTTCATTTTTCTTTTCAAATTTAATTAAAAAATCATTTTCGTTACCAAATTTCTTAACACTTACATCACCTAAATTCATATTTAATAGAGATTTTCTTAGATTAGATATAGTTATTTGAGTGTCAGAGGCTCTCAATTCAATTAAAGTTCCACCTTTAAAATCAACACCATAATTGAGACCTTTAAAAAAAAGCAAAAATAAAGAAATAACAATTAATATTAATGAAAATATATTAAATGATTTATAAAATTTATTAAAAGAAATATTAGTTTTAGTCATTATATTAAATTTTCTTTATCCTTATTTTTTGTGACATATAGAGATGTTAAAAGTCTTGCTAAAAAATATACAGAGAACAAAGTGGTAAATATTCCAATGCCTAGTGTTAGAGAAAAACCTTTAATAGGACCGGAGCCCATTAAAAATAATATAACCGCGGCTATCAAAGTAGTTATATTAGCATCTAAAATAGCTGTTCTTGATTTTATATAACCCGAGTCAAATGCAATTATTTTATTTTTTTCGGTAACGGACTCTTCTTTAATTCTCTCAAAAATTAACACATTAGCATCTACTGCCATTCCAACAGTTAAAATTATACCTGCTATGCCAGGCAATGTTAGTGTGGCTTCAAATAGAGTTAAAATTCCTACCAATAAAAATAAATTAATTAGCAGTGTGATGTTTGCTATAAATCCAAAAATTCTGTATTTGATAAACATGAAAAAAATAACTAATAAAAAACCAATTATTAATGCAATCATACCAGCTTTAATTGAGTCTTGACCTAAATCGGGTCCAACTGTTCTCTCTTCAATTATACTTAAAGGTGCTGGTAACGCTCCAGATCTTAACAACAATGCTAAATCAGTTGCAGATTGGAATGTAAAATTTCCACTAATTTGACCAGATCCACCTACTATTGCGCTTTGAATTACTGGAGCGCTTACTATTTTTCCATCTAATATAATTGCCAATCTTTTACCAATGCCAGATGTAGTTGCTTTTGCGAATCTTTTAGAACCAACTCTATCCAGTGTAAATGAAACAACAGTTTCGTTATTTTGATTATCCATTCTAGGTTTTGCATCAAGTATATTATCACCACTAAGAATAATTCTTTTACTTACTATAGCTTCCTCTGAGTTGTCTTCGAATAACAATTTTTCAGTACCAAAGGTCTCTTCAGTATTTTGAGTAATAAATCTAAAAGTTAAATTAGCAGTTTTACCTAATAAATTTTTAACTCTCATTGGATCATCTAATCCTGGTAATTCCACTAAAATTCTATCATTTCCTCTCTTTAAAATATTAGGTTCATTTGTACCAACTTCATCGATACGCCTTCTCACTATTTCCAGAGCTTGATCCAATGATGAATTCTTAATTTCTATTAATCCATATTTTGAAAGTTTCAAAATAAATAAATTATCAAAATTTTCTAAATCAAATTCATGTGATTTATAATTTGAGTAGTAAGGATTTATTTCTCCATTTTTATCTTCAAATTTATCTTTTACTAAGTCTAATTGATTTTTATCAATTAAAAACTCTATTGAATTGTCATTCTTTAATATTAAATCTTTATATTTAATATTTTCATCTTTAAAATATTTTCTTATTATCGAAATAGTATTTTGAAGTTTTTGTGTTACTACAGGTTTATTATCAATTTCTAAAAGTAAATAAGAACCACCCTGAAGGTCCAAACCTAAATTAATATTTTTATCAAAAAAATTATCATCTGCTTTGAAAAAGTTTGATGCAGTAAAATAAACTAAAACTAAAGTTAGAATAGTTATTATTAATATTTTAATTTTTGAAAAATATAACACAAATTATGAAATATTATTTTTTTGCTTCAGGTGTACTAACTAAACCTTGAACTCCTGTAGATTTAACAATTTCAACATTAACATTATTTGAAATTTGCACTTCTACTTTGTCGTTATCAACTATTCTTTCGACAGTGCCAACGATACCTCCTGATGTGATTATTTTATCTCCTCTTTTAAGGTTTTCTACCATAATCTTATGCTCTTTTACTTTTTTTTGCTGAGGTCTTATTAAGAAAAAGTAGAATATTACAAAAATTAATATTAGTGGTATGAATTGACCTATTCCTGAATTTGACATGTAACTCCTTATTTTTAAAGTTTATTTATACTATCTGAAATCCTAAAACAACATTAATTCTTCGTGATATTATCTTCATTATTCATATAAGGTTTTAATACTTCAGGTATAGTAATTGATCCATCTTTATTTTGATAATTTTCTAATATAGCCACTAAAGTCCTACCTATTGCTAGACCACTTCCATTTAATGTTCCTAAAAAATTTATTTCTTTATCTTGGTTTTTGTATCTTCCTTTCATTCTTCTAGCTTGAAAAGAACCACAAGATGAGCAGCTTGAAATTTCTCTATATTTATTTTCTGATGGTAGCCAAACTTCAATATCATAAGTTTTTTCAGCACTAAAACCCATATCACCTGTACACAAGATAATTTTTCTATAGGGCAGTTTTAGTAAATCTAAAATTTTAGTAGCACAATCAGTCATTCTATCTAATTCTTCTTCACATTTTTCAGGTTGAATTATACTTACCATCTCAACTTTATAAAATTGGTGTTGTCTAATCATACCTTTTGTATCCTTACCATAACTACCAGCTTCTTTTCTAAAACAAGGAGTTGATGCAACAAGACGAAGAGGTAAATCCATGTCAGAAAAAATTTTATCTTTAGCCATATTGGTCAAAATAACTTCAGCTGTAGGTATTAAAAATTTTCTATTAGCAGTTCCATCTAGTTTTAATTCGAATTGATCATTTTCAAATTTTGGTAATTGCCCAGTTCCATACATAGCTTCTTCATTTGCAATTAATGGAGGAGAGATCTCCTTATATCCGTTTAAATTAACATGTGTATCTAGCATAAAATTTGAAATAGCTCTTTCTAAAAGTGATAGCTTATCTTTAATGAAAACAAATCTAGAACTGGTAGTTTTTGTAGCCAAATTAAAATCAAGCATATTCAAATTTTCTCCTAATTCATAATGAGATTTTGGTTCAAAATTAAATTTTGGTATTTGGCCTGATTTTATGATTTCTTTATTTCCATTCTCATCTTTGCCAATAGGCACATCTTTAAGTGGAATATTTGGTAATGAAGATAAAACATTATCTATTTTTAATTTACTTTCTTGTTGTAATAAATTTAGCTTTTCAATTTCATTAGAAATTTTTTTTGACTTTTCAAAAAGACTTTGATCTTTTGTTTTTGATATTATTTTTTTTTCTTTTTCAAGTTCTTCTTTTTTTTGTATCAATTTACGGTTTTCTTCATCTAATTTTGTAATATTATTAATATCAACTTCGATAAATCTTTTTTTTAAATCATCTCGAAAATTCACAATATCGTTTCGAATTTTTTTTATATCATGCATTTTTATTTACTTTCTTTTCTATAATTCTTACAGAAAAAATTGATAATTCATATAAAATTAGTAAAGGTACTGCTAATCCTATTTGTGTTATTGGATCAGGAGGTGTAAGTAAAGCAGCAGCAGCAAATATTATAACAACTACATATTTTCTTTTTTCTATAAGAAATTTAGAATCAATAACTCCAATTCGAGCCAATAAACTTAAAACTACAGGTAATTGAAAACTTAAACCAAATGCAAAAATCAATTTCATTATTAATGAGAGGTACTCGTTAACTTTTGCTTCTAATTGTATTGGTAGACTAGTGTTTAAGCCACTACTTTCAAATGATAAAAAAAATTTAATCGCAAGAGGCATTATTAAATAATAGACAAGAATACCTCCTAAAAAAAAAAGTATAGGAGTTAAAATCAAATATGGCATTATAGCTATTTTTTCATGTTTATATAATCCCGGCGCTATAAACTTCCAAATTTGCATTAATATAAAAGGACATGTAGCAAAAAAAGCAGCAAAAAAAGAAACTTTCAAATAAGTTAAAAAAGTTTCTTGCAATGCTGTAAATATTAGTCTTCTATTAGTACCATCATCTTGTACAGCGGAAGCATAAGGATTAACTAAAAAGCCATATATATTCTCAGCAAAAAAATAACATACAATAAAAAAAATAAATAAAAAAATAAAAGAATGAATCAATCGTTTTCTTAATTCTGTTATATGACCAATAAAACTATTATCATTATCTTTATTTTTCATCATCTTCTTTTTGATTTTTTTTATCTTTTAGATCACTATCTATAATTTCATTATCAAATTCTGAAACTTCTGATTGAATATTGCTTATATATCTTTTTGCAGAACCGACCCAAGATCCTACTTTTTTTAACATAATTGGAAAATCTTTTGGACCAACAACTATTATTGCTACTGCCACAATTAATAATATCTCAAACCAGCCAATTGTAGGCATCTGACTTATTCTTTATTGTTAGAGTCTTGATTGTTAGAATCTTGATTATTTTCAGAAATATTTTTTGGTTCTGAATCTTCATTGGCGTCTGTAGCCATACCTTTTTTAAAACTTTTAATGCCTTTTGCTACATCTCCCATTAAACTGGATATTTTACCTCTTCCAAATAATAGGACAACTAGTATTACAACTATTGCTATTTGCCAAAAACCTATACTCATAGAAAGTTTATAACCTTTTTAAATTAAATTTAAAAGCAAATTTATTCCTGTTTATCACTTTTTAGGGTACTAGTAAGCATTTCATCAATGTTTGAATAAATATTCTCTTTTTTTTGAATTTGCTTTTCTTTATAAAATTTTCCAGTTCCAAAAATTGAAGAATCTATATTTGTATTATCAATTAATCCAGATGAACCTAGTTCATCTATAGTGGGAAGATCACTTAATTTTTGTAAACTAAAATGATTTAAAAAATTATCTGTAGTAGCATATTGAATTGGTTTTCCAGGAACATCTTTTCTACCGGCCGGTTTAACCCAGTTTAATTCCATAAGTATTTCTAAGGTATTGGTACCAAAAGCAACCCCTCTAATTTCCTCTATTTCAGATCTAGTAACTGGTTGGTGATAAACAATAATTGCTAAAGTCTCTACAGCTGCTTGAGATAATTTTTTTTCTACTGTTTTTTGTTGTGACATTAAATTAGATAAATTTTCAGCAGTTCTAAAAGACCATTTGTTTGAAATGCATATTAAATTAATTCCTCGATTAGAATAAATAATTTTAAGTTTTTCGAGTGTTTTGGGGACATTAATTTTTTTAGAAACTTTAGACTCAATTGTATCTATATCTAAAGGTTCACTAGCAGCAAAAATTATAGCTTCAACTTCTCTATCGCCTTCACTAATATTATTTGGAAAACTAACTATATTATCTTTATTAATTTTTTTTGTTTTACTCATTTATTTTCTTTAATATAAATATTATCAAATAACTTTTCTTGTTTCATATTAATATTTCCCTCTTTAACAAGCTCTAGTGAGCCAGCAAAGATACCAGCTTTACCAGTTCTTTTATAGTTTTTCTTATTCTTAAAATTTGCAGGTATCAAGTCATTAATATTTTTCCATTCAAAAAGTTTACCAAAAAAGGATTTAATTGTTTTGATACCTTCTTCAGTTGTAAAAACTGGTAATTTTGGAATATTCATTTTATGAAAATCTTTTGTCATTAATATTGTTGAATAAGATTTTAAAAGTTCATATAATGTAATTGAATAATTTGAGCTATAAATTGATTTTATATTTCCTCTAATCCCTCTTACAAATACATCTTTACCTAGTCTTTTTCTTTTGAGCATTTGATCCGATAGTAATCTAATTAATTCTAATTTTTTCAGTTGTAATTTCAATTGTTCTGCTACTTCTAGTGCCTTAAATTCTTCCTCTGCAGATTCAGGTAACAAAAGTTTTGATTTAAGATATGTTAACCATGTAGCAATCAATAAGTGTTCAGAAGCAACTTCCAAATTTAAATTTTTTTCATTCTTAATATATTCGTGAAATTGATCAGCAAGTTTTGTAATTGAAATCGACTCTAAATTTACTTTTTGTGCTTTAGCTAAATCAAGTAGTACTTCTATAGAACCATTAAAGTTTGTTAAATTTACACTAAAACTGTTAGAATCAAAATCAGACATAGTAAATATTAACTTAAAATTTTATAAAATTCTGAAGTTTTTTTAATAATAAAAGTATTGATAATTGGTGAATTTTCGGCAACTTTTATCATTTCTTTTAGTTTTCCATTACAATGAAGCACTATATTGCAACCTGCTTTGAATGATTTGATTGTATTTTCTTCTATAGAAAATTTTAAGCTTTTCATTGATAAATCATCAGAAATTAAAATATTTTTAAATTTAATATGATTTCTAATTAAGCTTATCATTTTTTTAGAATGAGTTGCTGTGTATTTTTTATCAATTTTTTGATAAACAATATGTGCTGTCATAGCAAAAAAAGATTGTTTATTTTTAAATGGAATAAAGTCATTTTTTTTTAAGTAATTTAAGGATTTTTTTACAATAGGAGTTGATAAATGACTATCACTAGTAGCTAAACCATGACCAGGAATGTGCTTAATTACAGTACCGATATTATTTTTTTTAAAATTTGAAATACAATAATTACCGATATCACTAACAATCTTAGGATTAGAACTAAAAGACCTATCTCCAATAATATTACTTGTTGTTTTTCTTTTTAAGTCAAGTACTGGTACAGTATTAATATTTATACCTATTTTATTTAAAATAAATGATATTTGATCAGTAAAAATTTTATAATTATTTATAAATTTTTTTTTATCTTTAGAATATATCTTTCCAAAAAAATTTCCTGTAAAAATTCTATTATCTTGAATTTTTTTTAATCTAGACACACGACCACCCTCTTCGTCTATTAATATTGGATATTTTTTATCTTTAAAAATTGATCTTATATTGTTCGTTAATTTTCTTGTTTGAGAAAGACTGTGTATATTTCTTGAAAATAGAATTACTCCCCAGGGTTTATATTTTAATAAAAAAAATTTTTCTTTTGGTAGCAATGAAGTTGATTTTATTCCGACGATAAAAGATCTTCTATTTTTTATCATTAATTAATAAATTCCAAAAATTATATTTTTTTTTATTATCTGATCCAATATTTTCAACATATTCAACAATATTATCTGTATCATTTTTAAGTAGGGGAAGTTTTTTTGCAAATTCAAATGTTTTTTTATCTATACTTTCAAAAGCTCTATATGATTTTTTTTGGTTTTGTTCAGAAAAATAATAATTAATTGTAAAAAAAATAAAAACAAAAATTATAATTATATAAAAAAAAATTTTTAATTCTTTAATCATTACATTTTTTCAGGAACATTTACACCTACTATAGTCATTCCAGATTTAATGACATTAGAAATTATTTTTAAAAAAACTAATCTGTCATTTGATATTGTATTTTTGTCATTAATAAATCTTAATTCAATATTATCTTTACCTAGACTCCAGTATGAATGGAATTCTGAAGCTAACTCATAAAGGTATACAGGTATCCTATGAGGTTCTAATTTGTTGGAAGATACTTCTATACATTTTGGCCATTCAGATATTTTTCTTAATATTTTAATTTCATAATCATTGTATTTAAAATTGTAATTTTCAATTTTAATAGGGTCGTTTATATTTCTATTTATATGTCTAAAAACAGATGAAATTCGTGCATAACAATACTGCACATAATATAAAGGATTCTCCTTTGATTTATCTTTAACTTTAGTAAAATCAAAATCTAATTCTACATCACTGCTTCTATTTAACATGATAAATCTAGTAGCATCTTTTCCAACTTCAGAAATTAAATCTTCAACTGTGATGTAATCACCTTTTCTTTTTGACATTTTAAATGGCTTTCCATCTTTAATTAACTTAACTAACTGACTGACCTTACAAATCAACTTATTTTTAGAACCAGATAAGGCTTCTACAACAGAAGTTATTCTTTTAATATATCCAGCATGATCTGCTCCTAGTATATTAATTAATTGATCATAATTTCTTTCTAACTTATTATTATGATACGCAGCGTCACTAGCGAAATAAGTCCAACTGTTGTCTAATTTTTGTAGAGCTCTATCTTTATCATCACCAAAATCTGTGGACTTAAACAATAGCTGTTCTCTTTCAACCCAATTATTATCATTTTCATTTTTAGGTGCTTTAATTTTACCAGTATAAATTATTTTTTTTTTTGAGAGTTTTTCTACCACTTTAGTTACTTCTTCATTCATAACAATATCGGTTTCACTTATAAAATTATCATGAATTATACCTAAATTATTAAGATTTTTTTTTATCATCTTTATAGACTCTTCTACAGAAAGTCTTGTTAAGGAGTCCGAAATATTTTCAAATTTATCAAAATTTAAAATCCTATTTTTACTTATAATATTATTTGCAATTTCAATTAAATAATCACCTGGATAAAGGTCTGGATTTTCTATTGGAAATTTTTCTTTATTTAATATTTCTCTAATTCTTAAAAAAACAGATCTAGTAAAATTAATAATTTGATTACCATAGTCGTTAACATAATATTCTTTAGAAACTTGATGATTATTGAATTTTAAAATATTTGAAATAACATCACCTAATATAGCGCCTCTACAATGACCTACATGAAGAGGTCCAGTTGGGTTAGCTGAAACAAATTCAATTAAATATTTTTTTTTCTTTTCTTTAATATTAACACCAAATTTATCATGATTATCTAAAATTTCTTTAACAAATTTATTCCAAAAAGATTCTTTAAATTTAATATTAATAAACCCAGGGTTGGCAACTTTAATATTAGAAATATTAATATCTTCATCTTTAATTATAGAAACTAAATAATTAGCAATATCTGAAGGTTTCTTTTTATTAATTTTTGATAAAACCATGGGAGCATTAGTAGAAATATCAAAATCAAAATTTGGAGGTGGTAGATCAACGTTAATACTTTTTAATGACTCAGGTAATTCAATTGATCCTTCTTTATTTAATCTAATAATCAAATTTTTAATCTTATCTAAATAAATATCAAATATATTCATTTAATACTCTTATATAAGTTAATAGCATATCTATCGGTCATACCAGATATATAGTCAGCTATAGCTCTATGCTTATCACTCTTTAATTGATGAGAGGTTAAATATTTTTTGGGTTTATTAACTATAACTGAAAAAAGTTTTTTTATAATTTTTTTACCCTGATTATTTTTAATCAATACTTTTTTATTATTATACATATTTGTTCTTAAAAAAAATTTAACTTCTTTTTCTATTTCTATAAATTTTTTTGAAAAGCAAACAATAGAATTTTTATATAAAAAAATATCCTTCAACGAACTTATTTTATTTATCTTAATATTTTTTATTGTATTTTTAATTAAATCTTTAACCATTAGGTCAATAGAATCCCTTATAATTTGATATATTAAAATATTATTATTACTTTTTTTTATATTATCTTTGTGAGAATTATAAATACTTTTAAAAAAATTTATTTCAATTAGATCATTTAAATTAAACATTTTAGCTTTAATACCATCTTGAATATCATGATTATTATAAGCAATATCATCTGAAATAGCAGATATTTGAGCTTCTAGAGATGATGCTTTTTTAAAACTGATTTTATTATTAAAACTATTTATCCCAATTAAATTCTTTACTAAAGAAAGATCATTTATTATTCCATTGTGCTTTAAAAGACCGTCTAAAGTTTCTACTGTAAGATTAAGACCATTAAATTTCAAATATTTATTTTCAAGAAACATTACAATTCGTAAGGTTTGTAGGTTGTGGTCAAATCCACCCTTATCACTCATACATTGATTTAAAGCTTCTTCCCCTGCATGACCAAAAGGTGTATGACCTAAATCATGAGCTAAACTTAAAGTTTCGGCAAGATCATCATTTAAATTTAAATGTTTAGCTATAGATCTTGCTATTTGAGCAACTTCAAGTGAATGAGTTATTCTAGTCCTATAATGATCACCTTCTGTATTAACAAAAACTTGAGTTTTATGTTTTAACCTTCGAAATGAAGCGCTATGAATTATTCTATCTCTATCTCTTTGAAATGGTGATCTGTAAAGAGAGCTACTTTCCTTAAATATACGACCCTTGCTTTTGAATAGCCCTAATTTTGAGTAATTTTTCATACTTTTAATTCAATAAATTGATATTATATTAGTTCTATCAGTGTTGATAAATGATTAAAGAAATTAAATTTACAGATAAAGCTATAAAACAGATTAATAATTTACTGTCTAAAAAAGATCCAGGGTTTTTTTTTAGAATCGCTATTAAAGGTGGTGGTTGCTCTGGTTTTCAATATGAATTTACTATTGATAACGAATTAGCAGCTGACGATTTACAACATGAAAAAATTCTTATAGACAAAACATCTGCGGATTTATTAAAAGGATCTGAAGTAGATTTTGTTTCAGAACTAATTGGTGATCAATTCAAAATTTCTAATCCACAAAGCAAATCATCTTGTGGTTGTGGCGTCTCCTTCTCTCTTTAATGATAATTACATCATGGAATGTAAATTCTGTTCGTGCACGGATCGAAAATATTAAAGATTACTTAAAAAAATTCTTACCTGATGTTGTGATGATGCAAGAAATTAAAACACAAGAAGAAACTTTTCCCTATGATGATTTTGCTGCTTTACAATATGAGAGTCATGTTTTTGGACAA
>MDSV01125199.1_pt1 | contig 15023 bp, 13 predicted proteins | sample 810851 | NCBI WGS metagenome assembly MDSV01 (sample SAMN05326640, study PRJNA326480) | marine metagenome | isolation source: seawater | place: Atlantic Ocean: North East | collected 2012
CCCGACTTAACCACCTTGGGTAAGGTGATCGGCGGTGGTATGCCAGTCGGCGCCTTTGGCGGTAAGAAATCAATCATGCAAGAGCTGGCGCCGATGGGTCCGGTTTACCAGGCCGGTACTTTATCGGGCAACCCCGTAGCGATGGCAGCGGGTTTAGCAACACTCAATCAGTTAAGCAGCGACGATTTTTATCCTCAACTGTTTACCGCCACTGAGCAGTGGACCACAGGCCTAAAAGCGATCGCTAAAAACTGCGGTATCCCTTTTACCACTAACCATGTGGGTAGCATGTTTGGCTTATTTTTTACTGAGATTGAAAAAGTGACGCGCTATGATCAAGTGATCAATGCCAATACCGAGCGATTTAATCAATTCTTTCACGGCATGTTAGCCAATGGCGTGTATTTAGCGCCGGCCAGTTTTGAAGCCGGTTTTGTCTCCGCCGCGCATACCACTGACATCATCGATAAAAGCTTAAGCGCCGCAGAAAACGTGATGCGTAAACTCAATTAACGCTATGACCTCTGTTTAGTAGTGCTAGCCTAAAGCCCTTGTAATCCATTTAACAACAAAACCTCAGCAAAATACTGGCCTATCGTATGATAACTGTTTAGCATCTTGTTTAAGATGCATTATTGATAATCATGAACTTATTAAGGCGAATGTATGTGGCAAAGAATAGCTGATAATTTAATTCACTGGCGGTACGTAAGCAGTCTCTTATTACTGCTGGTGAGCGCTTGGCTGGCCACTTCATTAGGTAGCTTTGGCTTTAATGCCGATTTTCGTATTTTCTTTGACGACGATGACCCATTACTGGTGGCTTATGAGAATATGGAGCAAGAGTTCACGCACTCTTATACCCAAATATTTATTCTAGAATCCGACAACAGCGATTTATTCAATGCCAATAATTTAGCGGGCATCCAGTGGTTTAATGATCAAGCTTGGCGCCTGCCCTTTGTAAGCCGAGTCATCTCAATTGCCAACCATCAACACACAACGGCAGATGGCGACGATCTATGGGTCGAAGATCTATTTGATCCCTATGCTGATAAAGATCAACATTACCAACAAAGGATCAAAAATATTGTTCTTGCTGAACCCGAACTAAAAGACCGCTTAATTAACCAAACGGGCAATATTAGCCTAGTCATTGCCTACTTAAATATTTCGGAACAGCAGCAAGATCAAAAACCTCAGGTAATGCAGGCGAGTCGCGATCTGGCCGAACAATTTACCCAGCGCTATCCGTCAATGTCGATACAAATCAGTGGTCAACTCGCTGTCGATGCCAATATTGTCGAGATTGCTGAGCGTGATGCAGTAAATGTTGAACTCAGAATGTTCTTATGCCTACTACTTTTATTAGCCTTCTTTTTACGATCAATAGCCGCGGTCGTTGCTGGCTTAATTATTATGTTAGTGAGCGTGATCGCAGCAACAGGCTTTTTAGGCTTAGTCTATACCGACTTTAATGGTATCAATATGAGCACACCTTATATTGTGTATATGATGGCTATCCTCGATTGCGTTCATATTCTATCGGCTTACTTTAGTCGGTTAAACGAAGGTATGGATAAATTTTCGGCCATGAAGGATAGCCTCGCTAAAAACATGGAAGCCTTATTCATTACCAGTCTAACCACAGCGGTAGGATTTTTAGCAATGAATTTTGCCGACTCGCCGCCATTCAGAGAATTTGGAACTGCCACGGCCTTTGGTGTGATGTTTGCCTTTATTGCGTCGATAACTTTATTACCGGCATTTATGTTATTGCTGCCCGCTAAAAAAGTCACTCGGCCACCGGTTTCCGACTTAGTTATTTACTGCCAAAGCTTATTTAAGCGGCACGGGAAAAAATATTTACCCATCGGTTGGCTGGTTATTGCCGTCATGGTGCCCGCCGCGCTATCCAACAGCACCAACCATGAATCTATGTCGGCTTTTCATAAAGACGCGCCCATTCGAGTCGCTACTGAATACCTCGATCAAGAATTATCAGGCTCAGAATTAATTGACTACTTGCTTCGCTCAAGCGGCCCCGGCAATATTGTTGAGCCAGAATTTCTGCGCAATGTTGATCAGTTTGCTCAATGGTTAGAGCAGCAACCTGAGGTATTAAAGGTCAGCGGTTACCATCAAATCATTAAGCGCTTACATAAAACCATGCACGGCGATGATCAACAATACTATGCAATACCCGATGACCGACGGGCAATTGCAGAATACCTGTTAGTCTATGAATCGAGCATACCTGAAGAGCTAGACTTACAAGACAGTATTAATATCGACAAGAGCGCCGTCAGGGTCACGGCGATGATGGCCGCCATGAGCAGTCAAGAAGTGCTAGCGTTTAATCAACGGGTGCTAGACAAGCTAGCCGCGTCATCATCAGCCATTACAGATTTTGAGTCATCCAGTCCACCCTTGATGATGGCATATGTGGCGCAATCAAATATTCTTAGTATGTTGCAAGGCTGCCTTTTCGTCGCCGGGTTTGTCTGCTTGAGTATGATTATTGCCTTTCGCTCAATAAGACTTGGTTTGCTCTGCATGATACCTAACCTGCTCCCTGCAATTGTAGCGTTTGGTCTGTGCGGCTTATTGATTGGCGAAATCGACATGGGAACCGCGATGATCTTTAGTATGACATTGGGTATCGTGGTTGATGACACCATCCATTTTGTGGTCAGTTATCGTCGCCAGCGATTACAAGGCCAATCACCAGCGATAGCGGTTGATAATACCTACTCTCTCGTCGGGCGTGCCATTATCATTACCAGCTTGGTGCTCTGTATTGGCTATCTTATTCCTGTATTCACCGCTGAACTGCGTATGAATGTTCAAATGTATGCCTTATCGGTTGTCTGTATTGCCACAGCAATGATCGCTGACCTTTTCTTTTTACCTTCATTATTAGTCAAAACGGATAAATACTCATAATGCTGAAGGGGTTTAAAAAAACCGCCAAGGTGAATCGAAGTCTGAGGCTTTTCACAGGGCTACTCCTCTGTGGCTTGGCTATTAGCAACACGCATGCCGCTAAATTTCAACTAGAAAAACGCCAATCGATCGGCCTCGAGTTTAAACAGTTTGCTCACAGCAGCCCAAGCATCGACCATAACCAAGATGGCTCATTGATCTGGCAAGGCAACTATCGTCTTAGCTGGCAGAATGATCGTGGCCAACTGGCGAATGAGTTAACCATTGCGCCGATCATTCGTTACAACAGCCAAGATCATGAACGCTCAAAAGTCGATTTTAAATCGCTTAGCTGGACGAAGATTGAGCCTAACTGGGAGCTAAGAACTGGCATTAGAACCATTAGTTGGCGAACCACTGAAGCAGTTAATCTTGTGGACATCATTAATCAGGCGGATGCCAGTGCCAATATTGATGATGAAGATAAACTGGGGCAGGCAATGGTTAATTGGGTCTGGTTAAACGATCATTTTAGCTTTGAGTTATTGGCCTTACCGTTTTTTCGTGAACGCATTTTCCCTGGTGACGACGCGCGACTCCGAGGCGTCTACAGTATTGATACTGACCGCCCTGAATATGCGTCAAAGGCTGAAAATAAGCGCCTTGATGCCGCCATGCGTTTCGTACTATTACTGGACCAGTGGGAAATAGCCATTAGTCACTTTTCAGGCACATCGCGCGAGCCTATTCTGTTTTTAACTGATCCACAGCTTGCAGAACTCAGGCCGTTCTATCCCGTGATTGAGCAAACTGGCCTGCAAATAGAATACGCTACCGACAACTGGCTCTGGAAACTCGAAGCTATTACGCGAAATGGTTTTACCCTCCCATCACAATTCCTATCTGGACTACCAAGCGCAATGCCCTCTCGTTATAGCGCTGCTGTGGCCGGCTTCGAGGTTTCGTTACCGCCATTATTTAACCCAGACTATGACTACAGCTTACTGACTGAATATCTATGGGATCAACGACGCGGTGAGGCACTGGCCAATGATCTCTTTATTGGCTTACGTATTGGCTTTAACGACCTGCAGGGTTCTGAGCTGTTGTTGGGTAGCATTATAGATCTCGATCGGCAAGAATATTTAACTTTCATCGAGCATAGCTACCGCAATAATAGTAACGGTAAAATCGATCTAACTGTTCGTTTATTTGATGCCCCAGGTAATGCATCATCAAGAGCGCTAGAAACTGATTTTTTTGAATTACATAATGATGACTATATCGCGCTATCTTATACCCAATACTTTTAACTCAGAGAGACTTAACGTGACCAATACTCTAGCGAATAAAAAAATATTTTCGATCACTCTGTTATTGATTATTTTCATCGCCCCTTTGTCTGCGCGTTTAGTGTCAGCGGAACAGTCCAGCAGTGAAAGCGATCAAGCGCAGAAAGCCTATGATATTATGGCTGAATCAGACCGCCGAGATATTGGCTGGCAAGATTCCACCGCCAATATGACCATGATCATTCGACGCGCTGATGGACGAGAAGTGATCCGCGAAGTCACTACAAAAACACTTGAAGGTGAAAACGGCAAGGACAAAAGTTTATTATTTTTCGCTAAACCCTTGGATGTTAAGGGCACTGTTTTTCTCACCCACAGTTTTCCGCTTGAGGCCGATAAACAATGGATTTATTTGCCTTCGCAAAATCGCGTTAAACGCATTAGCTCGAAAAGAAAAACGGGGCGTTTCATGGGTAGCGAGTTTACTTTTGAAGATATGGCTGCCTTCTCACTCGACAAAAATAATTATCGCTACCTTGGTGAAACCAAATGCGGCGAACCCTTACAAGCCTGCCATATCATTGAAACACGCTCTAAAGACCCTTACACCGGCTACGAAAAAACCATTAGCCATATTGATAAGACTGAACTTCGTAGTTGGGAAATTGACTTTTACAGTCGCCGAACTGGCAAATTAAGCAAGCAATTAAGGATCTCAAACTATCAACTTTATCTCGATAAATTTTGGCGACCCGATCAATTGAGCATGCTTAATACCACTACAAAAGCAGAAACAATTTTGAAGTGGCATGAGCAGCAGTTCAACATTGGCTTAGCCGACTCTGAATTCAGAAAAGCCGCACTTGAGAGACGACAATAAGTGGTTTATATGAACAGTAAGTATAGATAAGCTGTCGCTGAAATCAGTTATAATCTATCTCAAATAAACAGCAAGGAAATAATTATGGGCTTATATGCAATGACCGGTGGCGCAACAGGTATTGGCAACGCCATAAAACAACAACTACTCAGCCAAGGCAACCAAGTCATTGTGGTTGATATTAAAGATGCCGATATTATCGCTGACCTTTCTACACTTGAAGGCCGTCAAACCGCTGTAGACGGGATCGTTGCCGCTGCGCCTGATGGGCTCGATGGGTTTATTCCCTGCGCTGGCGTAGGCCCACATATTTCACCCCCGTCGATGGTTGCTAGAATCAATTTCTTTGGTGCGCTCGCCGTCACCGAAGGAGTTAAATCATTAGTCGCAAAGAAACAAGGCGCTATCGTTATGATCTCATCCAACTCGGCCACTATGGGCTATGAGCAAGAGGTTGTCGATTTAATGTTAGCCGGCAACGAGGCCGGTGCGAGTGCTAAACTTGATGAAATTGGTAACGGACAACTTGCCTATGGCGGCGGTAAATATGCATTAAGTTGCTGGCTGCGCAGCGCGTCAAAAGCTTATGCAGAAAATGGCATACGACTGAACGCTGTCGCACCTGGGTTTACTCAAACACCTTTAACCGATGCCGGTAGAAGTGATCCAGAATTTGCTGAAGTACTTGAAGAATTTATTAAAAGTATTCCTATTGGTCGCCCAGGTCTACCCGAAGATATTGCTGAAGCGACCTGTTTTTTATTAGATCCTAAAAAAGCAGGCTTTATTTCAGGCACCATATTATTTGTTGATGGCGGTCACGATGCCATGCTGAGACCCAATGCTTTTTAAATTTTTGAGTTTATTATTAATCACGAGACTCATCACAAAGTATGGGGGTTAACCATAATACCCCCATCGACATCTAGCGTTGTACCTGTGATAAATGAGGCACGATCTGACACTAAATAGCAAACCGCATCAGCCACTTCTTCTGGCTCGCCCAAGCGCCGCATAGCATGAACACCCGCCGTATTTTCTTCTGCCCCGGGTACCTGCTCAAAATACCGTTTTATACCCTCTGTGCGAATGCCTCCAGGGTTAATGGCATTAATCCGAATACCGTCCCTTGCCCATTCAGCCGCGGCAGTGCGTGTTAAAGCAATCACGCCACCTTTAGCCGCGCTGTATGGTGACTGCATGGCTTCACCACGCACAGCCGACAATGATGCGATATTGACAATAGCACCCCCGCCAGTTTTTAACATTGCCGGTATCTGATACTTTAAACAGAGCCAAACCCCTTTTAAACAAACGGCTTGCGTCTTATCCCAACTACCTTCTTCCATCTCGGGTAGCATCGCAAAGCTAGCCCCTCCCGCGGCATTATTCGACACACAATCCAGCGAACCAAAATGCTCAACGGTTGCAGCGACCATCGCCTCAACTTCAGCCGCTTTAGAAACATCAACCTTAATCGCAATCGCCTCACCACCGTTAGCTTTAATTAAATCAACGGTCTTCTGAGCCATCTCTAAACGAATATCGGCCACTGCCACTTTCGCGCCATCGTTAGCAAACGCCATACAGGTTGCACGACCAATACCATCGCCACCGCCGGTCACTAAGCCAATCTTGTTTTTTAATAGCATGTGATTTCTCCTGGCATTTTAGCCAATGAATAATTGATATTTAACTGGCATTATCGTCACGACCAGTCATCAGAACGGGGCATTACGACTGGTCAACCCAGATCAAGCTCTGTTGATCAAAATCATAGGTGCTGATCACTGCTTTAAACCGCTGAATCACGGCTTCATCAACGGTGGGTGTACGTGCCAGAAGCCATAAAAATTCTTTATTGTAGCTGGTCACAAACGCGTATTGATAATGTAATTGATCCAATTCAAAAATTACATAGGCGCCAAAAAAAGGCCCGAAAAAAGAAACTTTTAGATGACCGACAGTTGGATCTTCAACCACCAAAGCGCGTCCCTGCGCCTCATCCCAGCGATTTTTATCGGCCTTAAAGCCGCGATTAGTAACCGTCACACTCCCGTCATTGTTGATTGTGTAATGCGCGCTAACGTGACTTAAACCGCGTTCAAACGAATGATCTAAGCGTGCAATCTCATACCACTGGCCCAGATAACGCTGTAATTCAAAGTTTTCGACAGCCTTTATGTCGGCAGGCGTGCCGGTACAAGAGCCTAATAAAATACAGAGGAATATCATTAAATAACGCATAGTTTTTTATGATAAAGTCAATTTTATATTTTAAAAAATCAATAGCTTATTATTGGCAATGAAACAGCGCACGCCAACCGTAACGGTTCAGCAGTTTCATGGAATCACAGGCATAAAGAATCCAGGCAATTAACACAAATTGCATAGGCAATCTTAACCATGCAATCCATGGCGCCACTGGCTGACCAAACATAGGAAGATTATTAACCGCCATATTAATATTCGCGGTTAATACCGCCAAACAAAAAATCGATAACCATAAGCCAGTCACGGCGCGAAATTTAGGCCATAATAAAAAAACAGGAAAAATAAATTCCATAATACCGGTTAACCACACAATTTCTAAGGCGAACGGTAATGGGGTAATGGCTGCCAAATCATGCGCAGCAGTAAAGTGCAGAGTACCAGCATAAAAAAAACCAATGCTAATTATAAGCACAGAAATAGTCTTCATAAACCGCCTACCTAACCAATGTCGAATATAAAAAGTATACCTAGCCAAATAGCTGAACGAGATGACGTTACTGTTATTCAGTGATGGCCGACTAATAAATTAATAAACCCTTCGTTGCCCACTGCTGCATCGGTTTGCGCTATCCATTGCTGCATCTCTAATCGGCTTATTGGACGCAACTGACGGCCAAGGTGATCTATTAATTGCATGGGTAACTCGAGCTCATTAACAAGCTCTAATAAGGCCATGCCACTCGCTCCTGCTTGTTTTAAACTATAAGGGGTAAACTCAATGATCATTTTTAATCGCGGTAAACTCGCCTTTAATAGTGGCATGAGGCCACTCAGTACAAGGAACTCTGCGCCCTGCGTATCGATTTTAAGCACGTCAATCTGGCGAACAGGAGGAAATAATTGCTGACTTAAAAAATCGTTGCCCGCAACTAAACTAATCGCCTGTTCAGTACGCGGCGCGGCACTACTCGTTTGTTGGTATATTTGGTGGTCACCACGATTTTCTTTGTTAAGGTACAATTTACCTTGCCTTTGATCAGCACTTAAACCGGCATTCACCGCCACAACATTTTTAATATGATTAAATGACAGGTTTTTTTCTAATAAAGCAAAGTTATCTTGCTCTGGCTCAAAGGCAACGACGCGACCGTTGTCACCGACAAGCACAGCGCCAATTAAGCTGTAGTAGCCAATATTCGCACCCACATCAATAAAGGTCGCGCCGGGAAACAGTAATTTTTCCAATATGCTGGTTTCGTAGGATTCCCAAATACCGTTTTCAATAATTTGTTCAGAAATATGAATATCGGTTTTCTGATGCACAAACATCGCCAGCGACTGCTGGAAGTGTAAGTTGAGTGGATATGGGCCTTTCATCTTTTTTATTTACTCACCATCAAAAAGCACCGTCAAAAAAAAAGGCCTCGTTAATGAGACCTTATTGATAGCGCTAGTGTTTAATTGTCTTCAGCGACCACTTCTGCATAGGCATCTGACGTTAACAGTTCATCAAGCTCAACCGTATCTGCTGGCTGCAGTCGATAAAACCAACCATCTTCATAGGGCTCACTGTTAACAGTTTCTGGCTCATCGTCTAAACGCTCATTAACCGCGATCACTTCACCTGAAATAGGTGCATACACATCTGACGCGGCTTTAACGGACTCAACGACGCCCGCCTCATCGCCGGCCGATAGAATTTGGCCAATATCAGGCAACTCAACATAAACCACATCGCCTAACTGGGCCTGTGCATGATCGGTAATGCCTATCACAACACTGCCGTCGGCTTCTACGCGAGCCCATTCATGGCTAGCGGCATAACGTAATTCTGATGGTAAATCGCTCATCTGTGGTTCCTACACTGGCTTCAGTTCAATATAAATACGTGGATAATTGAGCGTTAGCCTGCTCGATGGCGGCATGAGCTAAGCGCTACTTTAAAACAATAGGTCATTTTACTCAGGGATATGTGAAAAACAATCCTAAGGTAAAAAAATAAAAGTGATTTTTAAATTTTGTCGATATTCTAACCCGCTGAGAAGCGGATTAGCTTTTCATAAAACCACAGCTTAAGCGCATTCCACCATTCAGGGTCAGCCGCCATGGCATGATGTGCCTGGATTTCAGCGATCACATACTGGTGAATCAAATGTGAATCAGATTCTGACAAAACTTCATTGAAGCTAACCATCCCTTTATCCGCATACAGACCACCCAAGACGATCACATCAAACAACTGATGCGTTTGCTCGGTCATATAGCGTAAATCAGGCACCAAGCCACCGCCTTGCACCGCTGGGCCATGGCATCGGCCGCAATGCGTGGCATACAATTGCGCGCCGTCATCAAGCGCTGATTCGCTAGCGGTTAAGGGCGGCGCCGGCGGCATAATCGGACGCTCGGTTAATGGTGGCAGGCTCGCTTCACCGCCAATCTTAAAGGCCAGTACTCGCCCTTTACTGGCGGTATGCTGAACACTGTCGGCGCCCATCATCCCCATGAAGCCCCCCCAGCCGGCCATAATGGCAATATATTGCTCACCATCAACCGTATAGGTGATCGGCGGTGCTATGGCCGCAATTTGCGTTAATGATTGCCAAACGAGTTCGCCAGTATCGGCACGATAGGCTTTTAACCAACCATCATGACTGCCTTGAAACAGTAAATTACCTGCCGTTGCCAGTAAACTCATGGACCACGGTTTATCGAAATCGACCCGCCATCGCTCGGTTTGGGCTACCGGATCCCAGGCCACTATCGAACCGATATGAGTGGCTTTCTGAACCGCTTTAAACAGTAACGGATCGGCACGCCCCATACTCATCGCCACACCGGTATGCAATGTGCCTTCATTCGCAAACTCATCATTGGCCTTAAATTCAAAGCCCTGCTCAATAGTGGGAATATACATCAACTGATGTTCGGGATGATAAGCCATGGGGTGCCAGTTGTGAGCGCCGACCATGGAGGGCAAGGTAAACTGAGGCTCATCACGATAATTAGCAACATCCGTCATCACTGGCCTGCCCGTGTCTGGATCAATATGACTGGCCCAATTGACTTTCGCGTAGGGCTCGGCAGAAATAAATTCACCGTTGGTTCGGTCAATCACATAAAAGAAACCATTTTTAGGCGCCTGCATAATCACTTGTCGCGTTTCGCCGTTGATCGGCAAATCGGCCAACACCATGTGTTGAGTGGCAGTATAGTCCCACCGTTCACCCGGCGTGGTTTGATAATGCCAAATATACTCGCCATTATCAGGGTTCAGTGCCACAATCGATGAGAGGTATAAATTGTCGCCCCCCTCTGGGCTGCGGACGTAACTGTTCCACGGTGAGCCATTACCAACGCCAATGTATAACTGATGCAGCTCGGCATCGTAGGTCATAGAATCCCATACCGTACCGCCGCCGCCTAATGTCCACCAGTCACCGTTCCAAGTCTTAGCAGCCGTTGCTAAGGCAGCTGATTCGAAACCGAAAGCAGGGTTTCCGGGCACGGTATAAAATCGCCACAATTGCTTACCTGACTCGGCATCGTATGCCGTGACATAACCGCGCACACCAAAATCAGCACCGCCGTTACCAATGATAACTTTGCCATCAATAATGCGCGGCGCACCAGTAATGGTATAGGCTTGTGACAGATCAAAGGTTTGTGTCTGCCATTCCAGCTGACCCGACAAAGCATTGATCGCCACTAGACGGCCATCTAATGTCGCGACATAGACATTATCGTCCCAGACTGCCACGCCTCGATTGACCGTGTCGCAACAGGCATAAAAACCGCGCGACTTATCAACCTTAGGGTCATAAAACCACAGTTGTTCGCCAGTTTTAGCATCGAGAGCAAAGACCACTCCCCAAGGTCCGCTGGTATACATACGGCCATCGACGACGATAGGTGAGGCCTCTAATCCGCGTCGCGTACCGGTTTCAAAATACCACGCCAACGATAACTGCGCGACATTGTCGGTATTGATCTGACTTAACGGACTAAAGCGCTGTTCGTCGTAGGTTCGACCATGTAACAACCAGTTGTCGGCTTCATCGCCAGCAGCCCTTGCTCGTTCGCGATCAACGGTGGTGACGGCCGGCTGTGCCGAAGCAGTAGCCGAGAGAAAAAAAACCATCGCACAAACCATTACCACTAACAAACATGAGCGAGATCTAATAAAAAACCGATGGATACTTTGTTGCAAAATTAAGCCTGCTTTTTCTACTATTTATTATCCGGAAACATCGTTTCACTGGGTGTAATTAATTCATCTAAGGTTAAATCAAAACTGGGCAGAAAATTTTCTAAAAAATAATCGACCTCTGGCATTGCCATTTGCGCTAATCTTTCACCGGTATCTTGTACCGCTTGTTTAAACTCGCTATTACCCGCGTTGATTTCAGCCTTACACTTTATCAGTGACGCGATAATATCTGCCGCTTTAATCAGCTTAACAAACTCACTAGGAATATTTTCATGCAATAAGTGATTACGATAATCCTCTTGCAGCTCAACCGGTAGGGTTGACAGCATTTCTCTTTCTGCGGTGTATTCAACTTCTTTATATGCGTCACGAATTTTTTTATTGTGGTACTTTATCGGCGACGGAAGATCACCCGTTAACACCTCTGAACAATCGTGATACAAAGCGGATATAGCTAGGGCATTGGCGTCAATATCGTTGTCATACAATCGATTACTTATGATGCCTAGGGCATGAGCTATCACCGAAACCTCATAAGAATGTTCCATAATATTTTCTTGGATCGCATTACGCTTCATACCCCAGCGATAAATCCAGCGCATTTTGCTTAAATAAGCAAAGAAATGATTATTCATAAACTTACCTGCTTAGCTACTTACGCTTCTGTCAGGTTATCGATTAACGATCGATACCCATAGCATGCTTAATCACTTTATTTTTTAATTGTGACTGCTCGTGAAAGATATTCATTCCCACATTACGCAACCAGCGGAATGGCAAAGGAAGCGGCTGAAATAGGCGCTTTAAGCCTTCAACAGCGGCCATCATGGCTAAATTATCAGCCTTACGTTGCCGCTGATAGCGCTTTAATAAGCCGATATCGCCTAGTATTTGACCCCGTTGATGACCAGCGATGATAAGCTCAGTTAAGACCTTAACATCGGCCAAGCCCAGATTGATCCCTTGGCCGGCCAAGGGGTGAATAGCATGGGCAGCATCCGCGACTAAGGCAAAATTCGGCCTGACATAATCAATTGCATGGCGCTGCTGCAAGGGGAAACTGAACCGCTTTGAGACATTTTTGATTTCGCCTAAGCGATATTCAAAGGCCCGGCTCAATGCCTGTGAAAATTGATGGTCATCCATTGCTATTGTTAGCGCATTTTCTTTATCGGTTTGCGACCAAACAATAGAACAAAAATGTTTATCTGATTGCGACAGGCTTAGAGGTAAAAATGCCAAGGGGCCGTGCTCAGTAAATCGTTGCCAAGCTGTCGCCTCATGACTCTGACTGGTTTCAACCACACAGACGATAGCTGATTGCTGATAGGACCACTCTCTTACCGGTAAGCCAGCCATTTTTCTTAACGGGGAGTTGGCACCATCAGCAGCGACAATTAACTGGGCTTCTAAGCTGCGGCCATCAGCCAGCGTTAGACTGGATAAATCTGATCGTGAAGCAGTGGCCGCTAAATGTAATTCGGCAACCGCTTGCTGGGAAAAAACATCCACACCTGACAGTGTTTTTATTCGTTGATGCAATGCGCCAACAGTCACTCGATTCTCGACGATATGACCCAACTGACTGGCGCGAACATCAGCGGCATCAAATTCAATATGGCCGGTGCCTTCGGCATCCCAGACAGTCATTTTATCAAAGCCGCAGACTCGCTGACCCACAATGTCAGACCATACACCAATCGATTCAAAAAATTGTTGAGAGCCAAGGGTAAGTGCACTCACACGCGCATCAAAATCATTAATGCCTTCATCGCAACTTGACAAGGTATCGCCGATAGTCTGGGCTTCAATCAAAGCAATCCGCAAAGGCTTATCTTTAACTGCAGTTGCTAACGAGCACGCCAATGCGCTACCCGCTATGCCTGCACCAACTATCGCGATGTCATAAGTTAAATTCATAGCACTGGCCTACGACCACTAAGCCCTGACGCTTGATCTGAAAAACGATGCTTTGCTGGCTTTAAAATATCTAACGCCAGCAAACCTAACGATCGACCCACTTGAATGGGTAAAGCTTGACGGCCGAATAACTCAATTAAATAATGACTAAAACCTATTGTGTTATTTTGGTCTTTGAGCTGTGCCTTTGCATAACTTTCTAATAATGACAATTCTCCGATGTCTTTATTGTTAACTGCGGCTTGGCCTACCAATTCCGTTAGTGCAGCAATATCACGAAGCGATAAATTAAATCCCTGCCCTGCAACCGGATGCAATGCATGCGCAGCATTGCCCATAATAACAATATGGTTTCTAATCACCTCATTAGCTAAAGTCAACGCTAAAGGGTAACTCTGACGCTGGCCGACTTGCTGGATCTCACCCAAACGAAAACCAAAAGCAGACTGTAACTCACGAATAAAGTCTCGGTCATTTAAGGCGGCAATATTATTTTTTCTGTCAGCGTCCTGCTGATTCGGCATGGTCCACACCAAAGCACTGCGTCGCGGCGCACTGGGCAAGTCCGGCAAGGGCAAAAACGCCACCGCCCCGTCAGCAAGAAATCGTTCGAACGCCTGGCCATTATGCGGCAGTTGCGTTTGCACGTTAGCAATTACCGCTTGCTGATCGTACCGCTTTACACTCGCCGTAATACCTAAGCTTTCACGTAAGCCCGACTGCGCGCCATCTGCTACCACTAATAAGGTAGCAGTAACTTCTACCCCATGATGACTTTCTTGATCATCTGCCAAGACAGTGACTGTGGTTCCTTTTTGCCGCGGCACAATATCAGCCACCTTTGCTTCACTCAGCAACTCTATCGATGGCAAGCTCATCAATCGATTAAGTAGCACTGCGCCTAACCATTGATTTTCAATCACATAGCCGAAGGCTGTTTTGGCTTGCTGCGCTGCATTCAAGACCGTACTGCCACTGTGGCCTCGGTCTGAAACATGAATATCACTAATTGCCGCTGCATGCGACAATAAATCATCCAACACGCCCAAGCGTTGATAAATCTCAATACTGGCCATCGACAATGCGGTCGCCCGCGCATCAAAACTAGGGTGATAGACGGGACCCGTAACAACACCGCCTTGACTCATCCCCTTAATTGGAAAATTATCGACCAGTAAAATCGATAACTGCTGATGACTCACAGCTAATGCGCAGGCTAAACTGATACCCACCAAACCACCGCCAGCAATAACAATGTCATACTGATCGCGTAATTTATTCAGTTGATCTTTACTGTGTATCATCGCTTACTTTTCACTTTTACGCGCTTTTTAACGGCCACTTTCTTTTTCACAGCTACTTTCTTTTTAACGGCTACTTTCTTTTTTACAGCTACTTTCTTTTTAACGGCCACTTTCTTTTTCACAGCCGTTTTCTTTTTAACAACAGCTTTCTTTTTCACTGCCGACTTCTTAACTGCAGGTTTTTTCTTAGCGACTGCTCTCTTCTTAACGGCCGGCTGTTTCTTGACGACTGATTTTTTCTTCGTAGCCAGTTTTTTCTTAGTTCTGATCTTTTTCTTAGC
>MDSV01030551.1_pt1 | contig 15021 bp, 13 predicted proteins | sample 810851 | NCBI WGS metagenome assembly MDSV01 (sample SAMN05326640, study PRJNA326480) | marine metagenome | isolation source: seawater | place: Atlantic Ocean: North East | collected 2012
AGAACAAGATCTTCAATTTCAGGAAGAGATTAGAGCTGGTCTAAATGGATCAGAGTTTCCCTCAAATGTAAGGGAAAAACAAGAAAAGGGTACAGCCCTAACTAAAGCAGACATGATTGATTTTCATAAATTTATTCATAGCAAAGGCTGGATGGGATATAACTGGCCGGTTGAATATGGTGGAACTGGATGGTCTCCAGTGCAAATATATTTATTTCTAAATGAGCTTGCTTTGGCGCAATGCCCAACAATTCTTCCATTCGGCTTAAGTATGGTCGGTCCTGTTATCTATACATTTGGTAACCAAGAACAAAAAGATAGATTTTTACCCGACATTCTTGAGTTTAATACATGGTGGTGCCAAGGTTATTCAGAGCCTGGTTCTGGTTCAGATTTAGCATCACTAAAAACTAAAGCTGTATTAGAAGGTGATCATTACATTGTGAATGGCTCAAAAACTTGGACAACACTTGCTCAAAATGCTGATTGGATTTTCTGTTTAGTAAGAACTGAAACTACACAGAAAAAACAAGAAGGTATATCTTTTCTTTTAATTGATATGAATACACCAGGCATAGAAGTTAAACCTATTATCACAATTGACGGAGATCATGAGGTTAATTCAGTCTTCTTTACAGATGTTAAGGTGCCAGCTGATCAATTAATTGGAGAAGAGGGTAAGGGCTGGACTTATGCTAAATTTCTCTTAGCCCATGAAAGATTTGGGATTGCAGGGGTTCCAGTGGTAAAGGTTCAAATTGAAAAATTGAAAAACATTACTTCTGAGTATAACGATGCTGATTTATCTAAAAAAATTGCTGAATTAGAAATTGATCTTGAAGCATTGGAATTTACTGAATTAAGAACCTTAGCAGCAATAGCAGAGGGTGGACATCCAGGTGCTGAGTCTTCAATCTTAAAGATACGTGGCACCGAAATTCAACAAAGACTAACTGAGCTATTTGTTGAAGCTGCAGGTCAATACATACTTCCATATGAAGGTCCTGATGGATTTGAATCAAATAGAATACCAGCCGGTCCAGACTACGCTAGTTCATCCGTTGCTCAATATTTAAACTATAGAAAGACTTCTATCTATGGCGGGAGCAATGAGATTCAAAAAAATATTATCGCAAAGGCTATTTTAGGAGTTTAAGCATGAATTTAAATTATTCTGATGAGCAAAATATGCTTCGCGAGCAAGTACTGAAGTTTTGTGAAACCAATTATGATTTTATTGATAGAGAAAAAATATTAGATTCTGACTCTGGTTATAGTGAGGAGAATTGGAAACAATTTGCCGAGCTTGGCTGGTTAGCAGTTCCATTTAAAGAAGATAATGGCGGTTTTAATTTTGGGCCGATAGAACTCACTGTATTATTTGAAGAATTCGGTAAAGCTCTCGTAGTGGAGCCTTACTTAAGTTCTGTTGTAATGAGTGGCACAGTTTTAGAGGGATCAAACCATCCTAAAAAAACTTCTATTATTGAAAAAATTATTTCAGGCGAGCATCAGGTATCAGTTGCCTATGCTGAGCCTAACATTGGTTATAATTTTTTAGATTGCGTTACAGCAGTCTCCAAGGATGGAGATGCTTTTAGTCTTAATGGATCTAAGTCACTAGTATTGAATGCTGGTAATGCTGATCAATTTATTGTCCTTGCAACTCATGAAAATTTGCCTGCATTAGTACTTATTGATGCAGATGTGAAGGGTTTATCTGTTCAAAGCTTCAAAACATTGGATGGACAAACATGTGGGGAATTAACATTTGAAAATATTTCTTTGGATTCAGAATCAATCTTGGCTTTAGGCGATGAGGCTGAGTCTTTGTTTAATAAAATGTTAGATCTATCTATTTTGTGTATAAGTGCAGAAGCTGTGGGTGCAATGACATCCTCTTATATGAAAACAGTTCAATATACAAAAGAGCGAGAGCAGTTTGCTCAACCTATTAGTAATTTTCAGGTTTTGCAGCATCGAATGGTTGATATGTTCATTGAAACTGAGCTTACCAAATCTTTATTGATTAAGGCTACCCTTCAACTTGATTCAAATGATCCTGAGACAGAAAACACTATATCAGCACTAAAAGTTCAAGTTGGTAAAGCAGGAAGATTAGTGGGTCAACATGCAGTTCAATTGCATGGTGGAATGGGAGTCAGCAATGAAATGTCCATTGGCCACTATCTGAAGAGATTCACAGCTATTGATTCCATGTTTGGCAATACTCAACATCACATTAATAAATATCAAGCAAAATAAACAATGACTGATCTTACCAAAAATCCCGATTTACGTTCTCGAGAAAAAATTGATGACTACTTTGGTGATTGGAAGTGGAGAGAGGGTTTGGCTGAACTTATGGTTCCTATTGTAGGCAGACTGTATCGTCATGGCGTTCATATTATGATTTATGGACAATCCCTTGTGAATAAATCTCCTATCGATATTATGCATGCTCACAGATTTGTTAGGCAAATTGAAGAAAATGAACTCAGTGAACTAGAAACATATCCATTATTGGAAAGGTTGAGCAAAATGGACTTACCCGATTGCGAAGTCGATATAGGTGAGCTAGCAATGAGATGTTCTTTTTTTGAGGATCTTCCAAGTAATCCTGACTCAATAGATATTTTTTTACAGGAGCAAATAACTGTTGATGAATTAGTTGCTCAAAGACCCGATCAGCCACAAGATATTGTCCTTTATGGATTTGGCAGGATTGGAAGACTAATGGCAAGAATGCTTGCGCAGACAACTGGTCCTGGAAACTATTTTCGTCTAAAAGGAGTTGTTGTAAGAAAAACTGGTAAAAATGATCTAATTAAACGCGCAAGTTTGTTAAGAAGAGATTCTGTTCATGGAAAATTTGATGGAACGATTAGGGTTGATCTTGAGAACGAGCTTTTAGTTATCAATGGTAATCCAGTGAAATTTATATATGCAAATTCACCCTCAGATGTTCATTATTCAGACTTAAATATTAATTCTCCAATCGTCATTGACAACACTGGAATCTGGAGAGATGAAGAATCTCTGTCTCAGCACCTAACTAGCGGCGCATCAAAAGTCATATTAACTGCACCTGCTAAAGGAGATATCAGAAATATAGTCTTTGGGGTAAATGATTCAGCCCTAAAAAAATCAGATCAAATTATCTCTGCAGCGTCTTGCACAACTAATGCCATAGTGCCAGTCCTTAAATTAATAAGCGATAAATATGGTATTTCAAACGGCCATATCGAAACTGTTCACTCTTATACAAATGATCAAAATTTGATTGATAATTTTCATAAAGGCGATCGAAGAGGTAGAAGCGCACCATTGAATATGGTTATTACTTCGACTGGTGCTGTCAAAGCCGTTTCAAAAGCAATTCCAGAGCTTAAAGATAAATTAACCGGAAATGCAATTAGAGTTCCAACTCCCAATGTAAGCTTGGCTGTATTAGTTTTAAATTTAGAAAATTCAGTTGAAAGAGATGAATTAAATGAATTCTTAAAAAAATCTGCTTTTGCTAGTAATTACAGAGAAATCATTGGATACACAAATTCACCAGAGGCAGTATCTACTGACTTTTACTCAAGTCCATATGCGACAATAATTGACTCTCAAGCCACCATAGCGGACGATAAACAAATTACTTTATATTGTTGGTATGACAACGAATATGGTTATACCAAGCAAGTCCTTAATCTCACCAAGAAAGTTGCTTCAATCGACCTCCAAAGATTTCCTAAAGCAATTGAAGATTCAGTATAGAAACGGCTGATATTTCCATTTATAATTCACACATCTTTTAGTGAAGGGTGCTGTGATTAAAACCAAAAAAGGGCTTAATTTACCAATTTCTGGAAATCCATCTTTGGATGTTGATTCATCTACTGCTGTTAATTCTATTGCAATACTGGGAGCAGATTTTGTTGGGCTTAAACCAACCATGATGGTTGAAGAGGGTGATACAGTTCTTTCAGGTCAAAAATTATTTGAAAATAAAAAAAATCCCGGTACTTTTATTACCGCTCCATCATCTGGAGTTGTTAAATCGATTAATAGGGGTGAAAAAAGAAAGTTTTTATCACTTATAATTGAAACAGATCAATCTCTTGACTCTGTAACATTTAATCCTAGTGAATATTCCAGTCCAATGGAATTTTTGGTTGATAGCGGTACTTTGGCATATTTTCGGACTAGACCATATAACAGAATGCCTAACCCAAGCGAATTACCCTCTGCCGTCTTTATTAATGCGTGTGATACAAACCCTCTTTCTGTTGACCCACAAGAATTAATAAAGTTTGATCAAGAACTTTTTAACCAAGGCACTAACTTTATTAGATCTATCAATGGTGACATAAAAACTTTTTGCTCCTTTCAAAATAAGGATTTTGATCAATCTGTGGATGGCGTTATTTATACTCAATTTGAAGGTCCGCATCCAGCTGGGTTAGTTGGAACTCACATACACTTTTTATATCCGGTGGGCCAAAATAGAACAGTCTGGAGTATTTCATGGCAAGAAGTTATTTCTTTGGGATATCTTCTTCAGAATAATAAATTACGTTCGGATAAGCATGTTTCTGTTGGTGGGCCTAATACCCATGATCCAAAAATACTTAAAGTTAAATATGGATCAAATCTATCAGAGGTTACAGCTGGAAAAATTTTAGATAATTCTAGAGTTATTTCAGGTTCTGTTTTAAATGGCCATACTGCTGAAAATGTAATGAACTATTTAGGCTCATTTGATAATCAGGTTTCCGTTCTTCCAGATGAATCAAATGATATTTTGTTTAATTGGGCCATGCCTGGATCAACACTCCATTCTAAGTTACCAGCTTTTATTTCAAGTTGGATTAAGCCTAAAAACTTTAATTTTAATGTTTCGATGAATGGAGGGAATAGAGCAATCGTTCCGATTTCTTCATATCAAGAAATAATGCCTTTAAACATTCTTATGACTCAACTTTTAAAAAGCTTGGTCACATTTGATATTGAGCTTGGAGAAAAATTAGGTGTTTTAGAGTTGGCTCCAGAGGATTTAGCTTTAGCAAGTTATGTTTGTCCAAGTAAATATGATTATCAATCAATTCTTGACTCTAATCTTGATAAAATGTACGAGGAATTTAAATGAAAGCTTGGCTCAGATCTCTTAATGAACGCATTAAGCCTAAATTCATGCACGGCGGTGCTCAAGCTAAGTGGTTTCCAATCTATGATGCTATTGAGAACTTTATTTTCTCTTCAACCAATAAAACAACCAATCCACTTCATGTAAGAGATTCAATCGATATACAAAGAATCATGGTAATTGTTTGGTTGGCTGCTTTTCCAGCAATGTTTTTTGGAATGTACAACATTGGTAATCAAACTTTAGATTATTTAACACTTGTCGGTTCAACAAATACAAATGATTGGCATCATGCACTAATTAATTTAGTTGGTTATTCAAATGATAGTTTTATAATAAAAATGTGGATTGGGGCTGTGTATTTTGTCCCCATCTACGCTGTTACATTTGCAGTTGGTATTCTTTGGGAAATTCTATTTGCCGTGGTACGTAAGCATGAAATTAATGAAGGGTTATTTGTTTCATCAATATTATTTGCTTTAAGTTGTCCACCAGATCTCCCTCTATGGCAAGCAGCAATGGGCATAACTTTTGGAATTGTTATTGGTAAGGAAGTCTTTGGTGGAACCGGTAAAAATTTCTTAAATCCAGCTTTAACTGGTCGTGCATTTTTATATTTTGCTTATCCCTCACAACTTTCGGGTGATAAAGTATGGATTGCAGGCCTTTCTGATACTGGTATTACCCCCGAAGGATTTAGTGGAGCAACACCTCTTGGTTATGCAGCTGAAGACGGTTTGCAAGGCTTGAGCGATAATTTTTCATGGTTTGACGCATTAATTGGTAATATTCCAGGATCTGTGGGTGAAACCTCTGTCATTGCCATAGGTATTGCCGCCATAATACTTTTAGCAACAGGCGTTGCTTCCTATAGGATTATCTTAGGTACTTTTATAGGGATGATAGTTATGTCTTCAATTTTAAATATTGTAGGATCTGACACCAACCCAATGTTTCAGGTTCCATGGTACTGGCATTTTGTTATAGGTAGTTTTGCATTTGGATTAGTCTTTATGGCTACTGAACCAGTCTCCGGCTCAGGAACTGATGTTGGTCGATGGATTTATGGGGCTTTAATTGGTGTCACCGTAGTATTAATTCGAGTTATTAATCCTGCATTCCCTGAAGGCATGATGCTAGCAATTTTATTTGCTAATTTATTTGCACCTGTTATCGATCACATGGTTGTCTCAAGCAATATTGCAAAACGTAAGAGGGCTCTTTCTTATGAATGATTCAGTTTTAAAAACACTTATGGTTTCATTTTTGGTTTGTTTATTTTGCTCGCTGGTTGTTTCCTATGCTGCTGTAAGTCTAAGAGATATGCAAAATCTTAATAAGCTCAATGATCAAAGAATTAAAATTCTCAAAACTGCTGCAATTTATAATCCAGATGAATCAATTGAATCTCAATTTACTCGTCTTACGCCTAAATTTGTAGATTTTAGCACTGGAGACCTTTTAGATGCATATGGTGAATATGACTTAAATACATATGATCCAGTATATTTCTCTAAGCAGCCTGATCATTCAAAGCCGATACCTGCTTCTAAAGATATAGCAATTGTAAAAAATCAGGAAAATATTGGAAAAATATATTTACTTAAAGATGCATCAAGCAACCTAGAAAAAATTATCTTACCAATTAGGGGTTATGGTCTTTGGGGTACTTTGTTTGGCTATATTGCGATTGACAAGGATTTGAATACGATTAAGGGTCTTGAATTTTATGCTCACAAGGAAACTCCTGGTTTAGGTGCTGAAGTAGATAATCCAAAATGGAAGTCCTTATGGGATGGCAAATCTATCTATAAAGATGGTGAAGTTGAAATTGAAGTAATAAAAGGTAAAGTTGATCCATCAAACCAAATGGCATCTTATCAGGTGGATGGACTCTCAGGCGCAACGCTAACCAGTCGAGGTGTTACCAACATGCTGGTTTACTGGTTTGGTGAAAGTGGTTATAAAGAAACATTAAAAAATATTAATTATGACAGTTAAGCAATACAAGGAAGTTCTTGCAAAGCCATTGCTTGAAGAAAACCCGATTACACTCCAGATACTTGGGATATGTTCTGCATTAGCTGTAACCAGTAATCTTTCCGTGACACTGGTTATGTGTGTTGCACTTACAAGCGTTGTTTCGTTTTCTAATTTGTTCATTTCTATCATTAGAAATTATATTCCTAGCAGCGTAAGAATTATCGTTCAAATGACCATCATTGCATCTCTTGTTATTGTTGTAGATGAGCTACTTAAGGCTTATGACTATGAGACAAGTAAAAAATTATCAGTTTTTGTTGGGTTGATTATTACCAATTGCATTGTTATGGGTAGAGCTGAAGCATTTGCCATGAAAGAAAAGCCTTTTATTAGTTTTTTAGATGGTCTGGGTAATGGTCTTGGATACAGTATTATTCTAATTGCGGTCGCCGTTGTAAGAGAGTTATTTGGATCGGGAACTTTAATGGGTTATGAAATCCTTCCCTTAGTATCTAATGGTGGTTGGTATCCAGCCAATAATCTTTTATTGCTTCCTCCAAGCTCATTTATTTTAATAGGATTAATGATTTGGGGTATCAGAGCTTATAAAACTGATCAAATTGAACCCAATGAATATAAATTGTCTGAGCATTCAACAGCACCAGACATGTCTAAGAGAGAATTAAATGTTTGAACATTATCTTAGTATTTTTATAACCACCGTTTTTATAGAAAATATTGCTTTGTCTGTTTTCTTAGGCATGTGCACATTCATAGCTATATCAAAAAAAATCGATGCAGCTTTTGGTTTAGGTGTAGCAGTAATAGTGGTTTGCTTAATTACAGTTCCACTAAATAACCTTATCTATAATTCTATTTTAAAAGAAGGAGCCCTAGCATGGGCGGGCTTACCTGAGGCAAATTTAGAGTTTGTAGGCCTAATTAGTTATATTGGTGTAATTGCAGCAGCCGTACAAATACTAGAAATGTTTTTAGATAGATTTGTACCTGCCCTTTATAATGCATTGGGTGTATTTTTGCCTTTAATCACAGTTAATTGTGCCATTCTTGGCGCATCATTGTTCATGATTGAAAAAGACCTGAAGTTTGGTGAAAGCGTTGTGTATGGCCTTGGAGCCGGTGTTGGATGGGCAATGGCTATTGTTGTTTTAGCGGGTATCAGGGAAAAGTTAAAATATTCAGATATCCCTGATGGCCTTCAAGGTTTGGGCGTCACATTTTTAATAGTAGGTTTAATGAGTTTTGGATTTATGTCATTTGGTGGAATATCTCTTTAAAAAAAAATATTAATAACCATATAGGGAACTTATGCAAATTGATTTATTTTTAGGTGTTATATCTTTTACAGGAGTTGTTTTACTCCTTGTTGCCATTATTATTGCTGCAAGAAGTCAATTGGTAAGCTCTGGAGAAGTCTCTATTGAGATTAATGGGGATTCCTCTAACCCAATAATTGTTCCTTCGGGTAATAAGTTATTACAAACTCTTGCTGAGAATAAAATTTTTCTTTCTTCTGCTTGCGGAGGGGGAGGCACATGCAGTCAGTGCAAATGCCAAATTGCTGATGGTGGCGGCTCAATATTGCCAACTGAAGAGTCTCATTTTAATTCAAAAGAAAAAAAGGATGGATGGAGGTTATCCTGTCAGGTAGCAGTTAAAAATGACATGAAAATTACTATCCCAGAAGAGGTTTTTGGCGTAAAAGAATGGGAGTGTGAGGTAATATCCAATGATAATGTAGCAACCTTTATCAAAGAACTCGTTTTAAAATTACCAGATGGCGAAGACGTAAATTTTAAAGCCGGAGGTTATGTGCAATTAGAAGCTCCTGCTTATAAAGATTTAACATACAAATCATTTGATGTTGCTGATGAATATAGAGAAGATTGGGACAAATTTAAAATTTGGGATAATGTAGCTAATAACTCCGAATCTATTATAAGAGCATATTCGATGGCTAATTACCCAGACGAAAAAGGCGTTTTAAAATTTAATATCAGAGTTGCAAGTCCACCCCCAGGTTCTTCTGATATACCCCCTGGCCTTATGTCTTCTTGGACATTTAATCTTAAACCTGGAGATAAAGTAAGAGTCTTTGGGCCATTCGGTGAGTTTTTTGCAAAGAAAACCTCAGCAGAGATGGTTTTCATTGGTGGAGGAGCAGGCATGGCACCAATGCGTGCACATATTTTTGATCAATTATTAAGAATTAATAGTGATAGAAAAATATCTTTCTGGTATGGAGCTAGAAGTTTAAAGGAAATGTTTTATGTTGATGATTTTGATAAATTAGCAAAAACAAATGATAATTTTGATTGGCATGTTGCGCTTTCCGATCCTCAACCAGAAGATGACTGGGATGGTCTGACTGGTTTTATTCATCAAGTAATTTTTGAAAATTATCTAAAATCACATAAGGCTCCTGAAGATTGTGAATTTTATATGTGTGGCCCCCCAATGATGAACAAAGCATGTATAGATATGCTTATTAATCTTGGAGTGGAGCCTGAAAATATAATGCTAGATGATTTTGGTGGCTAATTAAATCCTTGAATCGATTAACTGCATCTAAATTAATTGCTCTTGCGATTGGGTTGATCTGCATACTCCTTGCATATAACTATAATAAATCTGCTACTTATAAAATTTCAGGCTCTATATATGGAACTTATTGGCAATTGGTTTCCACTACATACATTTCTGATTCACTCAAAAAGTCTATTGAAGATGAGCTTTTGCGAATTGACCTCATAGCATCTAATTATAAAAAAGATTCTGAATTATCTAGAATTAATAAAGCTTCAGTAAATCAAAAAATTTTAATTTCATCAGACATGTATTTTTTATTGAGCTTTGCTGAAAACCTTTATCAGATTACTGACGGTTTCTATGATATTACTTTAGGCTCTTTGGTTATTCAGCAAGGTTTTGGTCCAGACAATGCAATGATTGAAAATACTATTTTAGTTTCTATAAAGAGATTTGACTTAATTTCAAATAATGCTCTTATCAAAAATGATAATTTTCAATTTGACTTATCATCCATTGCAAAAGGATATGCTGTAGATAAAATCGCTGAATTACTCGTTCAATCAAATAAGAAGAATTTTCTATTTGATATTGGAGGTGAAATAATAACCAGCGGATCTAAACATGGAGTTCCTTGGTTAATCGGTATACAAAATCCATCAATTACTCAAAATCAATCAATTATGGAAGTTTCTAGTTCAGATTTTTTGGCTGTTGCAACATCTGGTGAGTATAGAAACCAAAAAATTAATGATATTGGAGAGATTATCAGCCATACCTTTGTACCAAATACTAAATTATCGATAGAGGATAAATCCTACTCTGTAACCGTAGCTTCACATGAATCTTCAATGAGCGCAGATGCTTGGGCAACAGCTTTGAATGTTCTTGGTCCAGAGAAGGGTATACAGATTGCAAATGATCAAGACATAGCAGTTATGTATATAATGCAAAAAGATAATAATATAATTAAATCTAAATCGTGGAATTATAGTGATTGAATTTCTTACAGTCTTTTTTTTAATAGCTATTTCATTTGCAGCAATTGCAATTGGAGTTATTTTAAAAAATAAACCTATCTCAGGAAGTTGTGGCGGTATGGCAAACTTAGAGGATGGTGCACCCTGCCAAATTTGCGGGCGCACCACCATAGGGGATTGTAAAACTAATTAAAACTGATTCATGGTATTGTCTTTACCTGAAGCTTTCAGCGCTGCTTCTCCAGCAAAATATTCTTTGTGGTCATCGCCCATGTCTGATCCAGCCATATTTTGATGCTTAACACATGCGATGCCCTGACGAATTTCTTTTCTTTGAACACCTTCAACGTAACCTAACATTCCCTTATCACCAAAATACTCTTTAGCAAGGTTGTCTGTAGAAAGAGCTGCAGTGTGGTAGGTAGGCAAGGTAATTAGATGATGGAAGATACCTGCCTCTCTTGCAGCATCAGCTTGGAATGTTTGAATTTTCTTATCGGCTTCTATGCCAAGCTCAGTCTTATCATAAGATTCATTCATAAGATCAGCCCTATCATATTCAGATATATCTTGACCATTCTCTTTCATATCATCAAAAACTTGCTGTCTAAAATTTAGAGTCCAATTAAAAGAAGGGCTATTGTTATAAACAAGCTTAGCATTTGGAACAACTTGTTTAATTTCGTTCATCATTGCACTAATTTGTCCTATATGAGGCTTTTCAGTTTCAATCCATATTAAATCAGCTCCATTTTGCAAGCTGGTGATTGAATCTAAAATACATCTCGCTTCGCCTGTTCCCTCTTTGAATCTATAAAGGTTACTAGGAAGTCTTTTGGGCCTAACGACTTTTCCATTTTGGTTTATAAGAACATCGCCGTGATTTAGATCAGCATGGTCAAGCTCTTCAACATCTAGAAATGAATTGTATTGATCTCCCAAATCACCAACCTCGTGGGTAATAGCAATTTGTTTAGTTAAACCAGCTCCCAATGAATCAGTACGTGCAACTATAACTCCATCATCTACACCAAGCTCTAAAAAAGCATATCTAACAGCATTTATCTTTGCCAAGAAGTCAGAGTGGGGGACAGTGACCTTGCCATCCTGATGACCACATTGCTTTTCATCAGAAACTTGATTTTCAATCTGAATACAGCATGCTCCCGCTTCAATCATCTGTTTCGCCATTAAGTAGGTAGCCTCTTCATTTCCAAACCCAGCATCAATATCAGCAATAATGGGTACTATATGAGTTTCAAAATTATCAATCTTCTCTTGAATTTTTGGTTTATCTTCATTTGATGCATTATCTAGCTCTCTAAATAAACCTCCAAGCTCACGAGCATCAGCTTGTCTTAAGAAGGTATAAAGTTCCTTAATTAATGATGCCACAGATGTTTTTTCATGCATTGACTGATCAGGCAATGGGCCAAACTCAGATCTAAGAGCTGCAACCATCCAGCCCGAAAGATAGAGATATTTTTTATTGGTTGTACCAAAATGCTTTTTAATTGATATAAGTTTTTGCTGCCCAATAAAGCCATGCCAACATCCTAAAGATTGAGTATAAGCAGATGTATCTGAATCATATTCATTCATGTCTTTTCTCATCAAGGATGCAGTATACTTTGCAATATCTATTCCTGACTTAAATTGATTTTGCAGCCTCATTCTTGCTGCATATTCAGGCTTGATTGAATTCCAGTTTGAGCTACCGAATTCAGGAATAGAGTTCAGTTTTTCTATTTCAGATGAAAAATTATTATTTGACATGAATATACCCCTACCTATATGTATGTAGTGAATTTGAATTTATAAAGGATGTATTGTCAATCTTTACTAGAAATACTTTAAATATAGTACTTAACGAATATAATTAATGTAGCTTAACTACAAAATTTACGATTTTGCCAGTTTTGAAGCTATTCCAAGATAATTTAAAGGAGTAAGTTTACTGAGTTTCTTCTTGGACTCATGGCTGATACTGAGGTCATTGATGATTTTAAGATAAGAATCTTTATCTATACTTTGACCTCTAGTCTTAGTTTTAATCTCTTCATAAGCATTATCATATCCTTCAAGCTTCATAACTATTTGAATTGCTTCTGCTAGAATCTGCCAATTCTCAGATAATTCATTACGAGCAATTTCTTTATTTGGTTGAATTTTACTAAGGCCAGTCATGCATGAAGTAATTCCTATATAACTATACCCAAAACCAACACCTAGGTTTCTTAACACCGTTGAATCAGAAAGATCTCTTTGAAGTCGTGATTTAGTTAATTTTTCAGCAAAAAAACCCATTAATGAACTTGAGAGGCCAAGATTTCCTTCAGAGTTCTCAAAGTCTATTGGATTAACCTTATGCGGCATAGTGGATGATCCAATTTCACCATCCTTAAGTTTTAACTTAAATATATCATTTGAGATATAAATCCACATATCTTGATTAAGATCTATCAAAATATTATTAATTCTCTGAATGCAATGGGAAATTTCAGCTATACCATCATGAGGCTCAATTTGTGTTGTCATTGGATTCTGATCAACCTTAAATAAGGTTAAGAATTTTTTAGTTTTAGAAACCCAATCAATACTAGAATCAGATAAATCTAGAGTATGGAAATTTCCAGTAGCTCCACCAAACTTTGCCATAAGCTTCATTTTTTTTAGGATATCTCTTTGCCTTGATAAGCGATGTTGAAATACTTTTATCTCTTTGCCAAGAGTAGAGGGAGAAGCTGCTTGCCCATGTGTTCTAGCTAGCACAGGTATTGATGCCCAAGATTTTGACTTTAAGCCTAAATCCTTGATAAGAACATCCAGCTTTTTAATGTAAATGTCTTTAGCATCTCTAAGCAACACTGCATAAGAAAGGGAATTAATATCTTCACTTGTTAAGGCAAAGTGAACCAAGTGTTGATATTTTGTTAGATTGGAAAATTTACCCATTTCATCTCTAATAAAATATTCTACGGCTTTAACATCATGATTAGTTCTTGATTCAATAGCTTTTATTTTTTTTGCTGATTTATTATCAAAACTTATTTTAATTTTTAAAAGATTATTTTTAGCTGCAGCAGAAAGTGATTTAAAGTTTTTGCCACCATGGGTTGTAAGAAAAATAATCCAATCTATCTCAATTTCAAATCTAGTTTTGTTTAAATTAGATTCAGAAAAATTATTTGCAAGTTCAATAACTTTTTGACTGTAACGATTATCTAGGGGAGAGATTAATTCTTGGTGTTTCATAGTTTAAATTATAGCTAGTCTTTTAATGCTTTTGCTATGATGCCTCCACCTAAACATTCATTATTTTTATATAAAACTGCTGATTGTCCAGGTGCAATTGCTCGTATCTTTTCAGAAAACAATATCTTCACACCCTCATCCATAAAATGTGCAACACAATTGACTGGCTTTCCTCTGTGTCGAACTTGCACTTCACAATCAAGTTGACTTGGGGAATCTGATTGATTTATCCATTTCATTTCTTCCATCAATAATCCATCACTCATTAATAAGTCGTTGAACTCTCCTTGGCAGACATAAACTTCATTTAATTCAATATTTTTGTCATACACATACCAAGGTAATTCAGGCATATTTTTAACTCCACCTACATTTAAGCCTTGTCTTTGGCCTTGAGTAAAAAGAATTGAACCAGGATGAGTGCCAACAATATTACCCTCTGAATCCTTGATATTTCCGCTTTCAAATTTAATAAATCTTTTAAGAAAATCTCTTAAATTTCTTTCACCAACAAAACAAATTCCAACAGAATCCTTTTTATCATGATTAATAAAATTATTTATTTCGGCTATCTCTCGAACTTCACTTTTATTCAATCCTTCTAGTGGAAAGATGCATTTTGAAAATTCTTTACCGGTAACCTCATGAAGAAAATATGTCTGATCTTTATTGAGGTCTTTCGATCTCATTAATACAGAGTGATCATCTTTATGGTTAATTTTTGCGTAATGACCAGTTGCAATATGATCAGCTCCAATTTTCATTGCATAATCTAAAAAAGACTTAAATTTTATTTCTCTATTACACAAAATATCAGGGTTAGGGGTCCTGCCTTTTTCATGCTCAGAAAGAAACTCCTTAAAGACTCTATCCCAGTATTCATCACTAAAATTAGCCTTGTGCAAGGGTATATTTAGTTGATCACAAACCTTTGACGCATCTGCAAAATCAACCTCAGATGTACAGACTTCTCCAGGCTCATTTTGCCAATTTTGCATAAACAATCCTTGCACTTTGTAGCCCTGTTTTTGCAACAAATAAGCAGCAACAGAGGAATCAACTCCGCCTGACATTCCCACAACAACTGTTTTATTTATATTTGACATATTTTATCTATAA
>MDSV01043956.1_pt1 | contig 15021 bp, 12 predicted proteins | sample 810851 | NCBI WGS metagenome assembly MDSV01 (sample SAMN05326640, study PRJNA326480) | marine metagenome | isolation source: seawater | place: Atlantic Ocean: North East | collected 2012
ATGAAATGCATAAGCTGTGTCCGGGCTGAATGTTTCCGCAAAGGAAAAAGTCACTTCATAACAACCGCACATGGATCGGATGGCTTGAAGGTCTTGCGTGCTTTGGGCAAAGCTGACTAGGTTGGGGGCCAACACGGAAAGGGCAATCATGGTGAATCTAAGTGTCATGTCATTTGTCAATGAGGGGCAAAATTGTGGAACGACATGCACTGCGGACATCACCAAAACAAGGTATTTTTATTTAGACTTATTAAAAATAACTCAAAGAGGGGATGTCTGTCGTTTTGGGTTTGATGGAATTTTGCGGAGAAATCAAGAATTGATCCCATGAAAATTTCAAATATTGTCTTAAGAACAGCGCTGTCTTTTTCAGCGCTATGTGTCTGCCTCGTTTCCATTGCACAAGAGGACTGTGCTGGTGTGTTGAACGGTTTGGCGATGGAGGATGAGTGCGGCGATTGCCAGTCTGCCTACGTATACAACTTCATCACGCACAGCGTGACGTTTGTCGAGACTGAGTCTGAAGCGGCATTGGGTCCGAACGACGTTTTGGTTCTTCCAGATGAGCCTGGCAACCCTTACTGGAACCAAGCCTGTTCATCTGTTCCTGGCTGCACGGACGTGACCGCCTGCAACTTCAACTACTTGGCGACAGAAGACGACGGCACTTGTGGTTTGTTGGACGATTGTGAGGAATGCCAGGTCCCATACTGCTACAACCCTGTGACGCACGAGGTGACTTACGTGTCAATCTCAGATTGTGGCAGCGTTTGGATTGGCAGCGAGTCTTTGAACAGCCCGATGAATCCGTATTGGAACGCGTCTTGCGACATCAATGGATGCACTTACGGCGATGCGTGCAATTTCAATCCAAGCGCGAACATGGACGATGGCAGTTGTGAGTGGGCTAGCTGTGAGGTTCATGGGTGCACTTATCAGGGCGCCATGAATTTCAGTTCGGAGGCTACCGTGGACGATGGTTCATGCGAATTCACGTCCTGTGAATCTGACATGGATGGAGATGGTGCTGTGGGGACCAATGACTTGCTCATGTTTTTGACGGATTTCGGTTCCACTTGTCTTTGACAACGGGAGCACCCTCTTGACGGCTGAACGCAGCTGCCAATTACCCCGTCGGTTTTCAAGCCGAAATCGTTCGGGCATCGGGTGGGCAATCGTCCACCCGATGTCGTTTCATTTCACCCAAGTTCACCACCATGAAAAATGCACTCGCGACTTTCATGATTCTCCTGGCCTGCTGGCCTGCTGATGTTGTCTCACAAGCCCCGGCGTCGAACCTGTTGATCGATCGAGAATTTTGGCGCGCGCAGCCTTCTTTGTCGGAGGTTCAAGACCGGGTTCGAGCCGGTGACGATCCTGCGGCTTTAAACAAGTATGATTTTGATGCCCTCAGCTTTGCGTTGATTGAAGATGCCCCACTAGAGGTTTTGAGATACCTCCTGACGTTTGATGGCAATGGGGTGAACAAATTGACTCACGACGCTCGAACGTACGTGTTTTGGGCAGCTTACCGAGATAATCTGCTGTTTGTTCAGGAATTGCATGCTCTTGGTGCGGATTTGTCCATCGTGGACGAGCATGGGTATTCGCTGCTCAATTTTGCCGCCGTGACAGGTCAAACCAACGAGGCTCTTTACCAATACCTTGAAGATCAGGGCGCGGACCCTGCAAACGAGGTCAATCATGACGGCGCACGAGCCATGCTCCTTCTTGCGCCATTTCTTCGGGATTGGGACATGGTTCGGCATTTTGAAACGTTGGGGTTGTCCCTTTTGGACAAAGACAAGAATGGGGCCTCTGGATTCCTCTATGCCTGCAAAGGAGGAAATGTGGAATTTCTCCGAAGGTTGGTCGCCAAAGGCATGGATGTGGACAGCATCGACAACCTTGGTCGGAACGGGGTGCATTATGCCGCGATGTCGACCCGCCGTCGTACCAACGGGGTTGAGGCGTTTTCTTTTTTGCACGAGCTGGGGTTGAGTATTGATCATGCAGACCATGAAGGCGTCACACCGCTGATGATTTATGTTCAAGGCAAATCAGAACCTGACGGCTTGACTTTTCTCGCGTTGCACACAGAAAACCTGAATGCACCAGACAATGGCGGTTACTCAGCGATGCACCATGCCCTGGCGCATGGCAACCCAGAGGATGTCCGAGGATTGATCGATGCAGGCTGGAAATCAGATCCGGCGATGTTCAAGCCCGAGAGTTTGGTGCGTGCCTTGGCATCCAACTACACCAACAAGAACCACGATTCATTTATATCGAAAATCCAAATGCTGCGCACCGAAGGCGTGAATCCAAATCAATTGTTGGATGTCGGCGAATCGTGGTTTCATCTTGGAGCGCGCATGCAATCGTTGGAGTTGTTGAAGTTTGCCGCCTTGCAAAGGCTGGATGTCAACCAAGTGAACGGGGAGGGCATGACACCATTGCTCGAAGCGTGTTTGACTGCGACAACTTTGGACGTACTCAATTGGCTTGTGTCCATCGGTGCGGATGTCGGACGGACTACCCCATTCGGTGAAACAGCGCATGATCTTGTCTTGGAAAATGAGGCCCTGATGTCCATGAATCTCGACTTTTTGAAACCTTAAATGAGATTGGTGATGTGTACAATGTGGTTGTTTTGGTTCTTGGTGTCGGGAATATTCTCTTCCGACATGGCAGTCCGCTGCATGATTCAGATGAAAAATTATGAGGGAGAGGGGGCATACATCGTCACGGGATTGGTGAATGAGGATGGCCAGTACATCCGAACGTTGCATGTCTGTGGCGACGACGACGAATGGTACTATGAACTCGAAGCATGGTGGAAATTTCATGGCCGTTCGAAATCGTCAGTTGACGGCATCACAGGCCCAACCTTGGCTGGGGGTGAGCGAACCACATTTCAGTTTGTCATTCGTGAAGATGAACTGGACAAGGGATACGGCATTCGGTTTGAGTCAGGAGTGGAAAACGAGGGACATCATCCTGAGGAAGTGGTGGTTCCTTTGACCGCGGATTTGACCAAATCCAAAGTGAGTGGTCAAGGATTCATTCGATACGTGCGCTTGTTGATGGAATGAACCTGCCCTCGATTTGGTTTCGGCGACTTCACCGCTCGCTGGCGGCGACAATTTCGGTGGGGCTTTTGTTAGCCATTGTCAGTGGAGTAGCCTTGTCATGGCAGGCAACGTCGTGCCATGTGCAGGAGTGGGTGGCGCAGGATGACGGATCCAAGTTGAACGTCGCCGAGGTGATGCTTGATTTGGAGACCTCTTTCAGCGCGCTCGATCAAATGGAAGTGAACACATGTGGGCAATGGACTGTAACAGGCCGACTTCTGAATGGAGACTACGGGAGTTGGGGTTTGCGGCTTTCAAGCCATGAGTTAAGTCAAGCCCCGACCACAGCGAATTGGGTGAAATGGATGACTTCATTGCACAGGTCTCTTTTCTTGGGGACCCTGGGCAGAATGTTGGTGGGATTGACGGCGGTCTTGTTCTTGCTTCTTCTTGGCACTGGGGCATGGCTCACTTGGAAAGTGCACGGATTGGGGGGGCGAGGTACGGGAATTTGGCATGTGGACATGGGGTTGCTCCTGCTCTTGCCTTGCGCCATTTTGGCATTCACAGGAGTTGCCATGTCAGCAGATCGCTTCGGCTTCTGGCCCAAGTCGTCACCAGTTCATATGCAGACTGATTTGGTGGGACAACGGCCCCATCATGCCTCACAGTTTGAGGTGTTTGAAAACATGTCTCTGGCCTCATTGCAGGACATGAAATGGCCATTTGCATTGGAGGAGGGAGAGTGGTTTGAGGTGAGTTTGAAGGACGGCACGCAGTTGGTGGTGGACGCCTTGTCAGGCGAAGTCATTTCCAATCGGACTCCTTCTTTTAGTCAAAGGGCTTTGGACTGGTTGGGCGAAGTGCACACAGGCGAAGCGCACTGGTTTTGGAGTGTTCTGTGGTTTTTGAGCAGTGCCTTTACTTTAATCCTTGGGTGGACTGGATTTAAAATATGGAACTCTCGAAGGGCCACCCAGCCCAAGCATGTCGAAAGGCAGGGGACCTCCGCAGAGGTGGAAATTGTGGTCGCATCTCAAGGCGGCTCGACCTGGGCCACCGCGGAGCATTGGGCGAAGGTGTTCGAGGGAAATGGGATTCGCGTGAGCCTCTCTGCCATGGAATCGTTCAGGCCAAATGCTGAATGTCGCAGGGTGATTTTTATGGCGGCTACTTATGGCCAAGGTGAAGCTCCCGAACATTTGTGGGCTTGGAAGGACCTCTTGTCGACTTGGGAGTTTCATCCTGAAGCCAAGGGAATGGTCGTGGCTTTTGGCGACAAGAAATATCTGAGATTCGCCCAATTCGGGCATGATTTGGCTGATCGATTGGAGAGAATGCAGGGACTTCACACAGTTCTGCACAAGGTCAATTGCAGATCTGAGTCAGATCTTCTTCACGGGTGGATAGGAACTTTGAAGCAGCTGATGCTGTCTGATTTGGCCTTGACCATGAAAGTCGGGCGGCAGGATGGCAGAAAAAAATTCCAATTGGTCGATCGAATTCGGTCAGGACGGATGGTCTGGCTTCGTTTTAGACCCGTGGTGCCGTTTGACGAGAATGTTCAGTCTGGAGACTTGATGGCTTTATGTCCACCGGGAGGAAGTTATGACCGCATGTATTCGTTGTCCATATTTAAGGACCAAAGCGCAGGCATGTGCGTCCGGCTTAAACGAGGAGGGGAGTGCTCCACTTGGCTGGACAGTTTGCATGTTGGGCACCAGTTTGAAGCCAGAATTCAAACGAATCCTAAGTTTCACATCTCCCAATCCACGCAAGGTGGTGCAACGACGTTCATCTGCAATGGGTCAGGCATCGGGCCATTTTTGGGGATGATTGAATCGCTGCAGGACGATGCGCGGGCAACCTTGGTGTGGGGTGTCAAGAAGCGTGATCATGCACGTTTTGCTGAGGGCATTTTGGGCCAAGCCATGAAGAGGGGAGTCTTAACCCGTTTGGAACTGATCACTTCCCAAGAGGCGACCAGCAACTGCAAGCACGTCCAAGATGTTTTTTGTCTCGATAAGGACCTTGCGTTGACCTCCCTTTCAACAACAAGTCGGGTCATGATATGTGGAAGCCACGCCATGGCTAGAGACATTGAATCGACATTTCAAAAGAACCACAACGAGGCTTTTCAAGCCACTCGACTTGCAGGCCGATGGCAATCGGATTGCTACTGACGCTTAACCTTTCCAGTCGAAACAGAGCATGCCAGAAGATGCATTGGTCGGATGGGTGCAATCGTGGGTGTTCAAATTGGTGCAGTTGGTGCAAGACGAGTTCTTGGTCAGTTGTGAGCCAAAGCTGTGGTCCTCGCAGGCAGAGGCCAAACCAACTTGAACCTGATGTTTTGTGCACGTGAACTGCTCTCCCAAATTGGAACAATTGACACACGTCGAGAGGGTTTGAATGTTACTCATCAAACTAAAATACGCGGCAACTGTGGACAGAGTCATTCTAAATGGCTGCACCTTAGTTGTTTAGATTTATTCTAATTCCGCATTAAGTCGTGGCAGAGATGTGGGAGGTCCACAATCGGTCACGGCTGACAAAATGCGGGTACAGGGTCCTGAATTTCATCTGTTGTCTTAAGTGTCACACACTTGTCACAAGGCGATTGAACAAGTCTAAGGTGGTCACGAATACCCAATTTGGGGGATGTTGCGCGAGCGAACGCGTGAGTACTTTCGCCCCCTATTTAGAACAATTCTATGCTATGAAAATCAATTCAATTACCCTCTTTGCGGCTCTCGCTGCAGTGATTATGCTGGCCTCGTGCACCCGAGAAGGTTGCACTGACCCAGCTGCAACCAACTATGCTGACAACGCGGATTCCGACGATGGCACTTGCGAGTATGACGTGGACGCTCCAGCAACCTATGTCTTCACCGATGCGTCAGGCAACAGCACCGTCTCGTACAATGGACAACGTCAGCGCTTGAACATGTTGTCCGAAATGACCAGCTACTTGAAGTCGGCCAACAACCCAGGGACGGCACTTGATGCCAACACCCTTCTGGCCATGTATGCCAACGACGGTTACACTTGGGACGACACCGAAGGACTTGACATGACAGGTTCTTCAAAGCAACTGAAAAGCAAAACTGTGGGTGGGGAGCTCTTTTACACCGACATGTTCGAAGGCTACATGACAGGCATTTCGGAAGCCAGTGCGCTGACTGTGGAAGGTCAAACTGACGGAGGTTTAGGTCAAGCGGGCGTTGTCCTTTCGACCACCAACCCTGCCAAGCAATACCTCCAGGATGCCCAAGGACAAGAGTGGACGCAGTTGATTGAAAAAGGATTGATGGGCGCTTGCTTCGCCTACAACATCAGCTCAGTGTACTTGGCTTCGGGAAAAATGGACGTGGACAACACCACACCAGAAGATCCTGCCAACGGCAAGTACTACACCAAAATGGAGCACCACTGGGACGAAGCCTACGGTTACTTCACCGACGCGGTGGACTACCCCACCAACGGAACCAATCGTTTTTGGGGCAAGTACGCCAACAGCCGTGAGACACTTCTTGGGTCTGCGACCAAAATCGGTGAAGCCTTCCGCTTGGGACGCGCGGCCATTTCCAACGACGTGATGGCGGTGCGTGATGCGCAGATTGCGGTCATCAATGCAGAGCTTGAGCGATTGGCAGCTGGCACAGCCATTCACTATTTGAACGATGCAGTTTCTGATTTCGGCGATGACGCCCTCAGAAACCACGAGCTGTCTGAAGCGAAAGCCTTCATCCAAGCCTTGCAATTCATTGCAGGCACTTCTGTGCCCACAGCTGAAGTGGAGCACTTGCTGGAAGATCTCGGTGAGGATTATTACAACGTGACCACGGCCACCATCATTGAAGTGCGCGACGAGCTCGCCGCCCTTACCGGACTGACAGACAAAGCGGATCAACTTTAACCCTTTCTATGACATTGTCACTTAACCGAACCCAAATGGCAGGTCTCCTTCAACGGAGGCCTGCCTTCTGGCTTGTTGGAATTTCCCTTCTTGTGTTGGCAGGGTGCGGCCCTGAGGGTGGTGAAGACCAAACAGAGTTTGACCGTGCCGCATATCTGTCTTACACTGCGGATGAAGTGATTGTGCCCTCGTACGATCATTTTGCGGAAGATGCGTTGCAGTTGCGTGAGGGATGCGATGCCCTTCAGGCAGGATTGGTGACATCCGACGATGTGCAGATGTTGAGGGTGCAGCTGAAAGACGCTTGCATGTCCTGGCAGCATGCGCAGCTGTTTGACTTTGGCCCGGCCACATCTCGCGCCCTCTTGGCGACCACCAACACATTTCCCACGGACACGGCAGAAGTGGCTGAGGCTTGTTCGCTGGACAATTGGACGGGCGGCTTGCCCTCCACCTTGAACAGTTCAGGACTGCCTGCGCTGGACTGGATGTTGTTTCACACTAGTGCAACGGGTACGTCAGAATGGCTCAACGAGGATTCCAACGGAGCCTTGCTCCACTTGAAGCGTCTGGCTTCGTTCTTGGCGGAGGAGGCTCAGGCGGTGCTTGCCTCGTGGAACACAGGATACCGAGATGAGTTTGTGGCCTCGACAGGCACCGAAGCGGGCAGCAGCATGGGAGAGCTTTTGAATGCATTCAATCGCGTGTTTGAGGGCAACATCCGGAAGCATAAATTGGGGTTGCCCAACGGCATCATGACTTTCAGCCAAACACCGCAACCTTCTCTTGTGGAAGCGCCCTATGCTGCGACATGGAGTGTGGATTTGCTGGTTGAAGCCTTGGAAGCGTGCTCGCATGTGTACTTCGGGGACTTGGACAAGGGGTCGACGGCCAACCTGGGGTTGGACGATTACCTCAAGGCCTTGGGCAATGTGACCTTTGGCGAGGGATTGCACGAGGACATTTCATCTCAGCTGGAATCCGCCAACACTGCCCTGCTGTCTTTGGAAGATCCGTTGGCCGAGTTTGTTGTGACTCAGCAGCCCATGTCATTTGAGGTGTATGCGGAACTCCAAGCCCTTGTGGTGCTTTGGAAAGTGGACATGATGTCTTCTTTGGGAGTGCTGATCACGTACCAAGACAACGACGGAGATTGAGCGATGCGGTCGGTGGTGCCTTTGGTCACGCTCCGGCGTTTCTTTGCGTTGCTCGTGCTGTTCAGCACAGCCCGATTCGTGTTGAACGGATGGGTTCAAACCCAAGTGCTTGACCCAACATGGACCTTCCCTTTTGATGGGTTTGAATGGTTGCCGCGCCCCAATCGATGGGGTGCGGCTTCCTTGTTTTCAGGGATGATGTTGGGCGGGTTGTTGATGCTCCGTGAGCATTGGGCCCGAGCGGGAGCTCTTCTGGTTTTTTTGTGCTTCACCTACGTTGAATTGCTTGACAAAAGCAATTACTTGAATCACTACTACTTTGTCTCGCTGGTGGCGTTCATGCTCATTTGGCTGCCGACCACGTTGCGGACCCCTCAAGTTCCGAGGATGGTCGTGTTTTCATTTCGGTTCATGTTGGGTTTGGTGTATGGGTACGCGGGCATAGCCAAGCTGAATGCAGATTGGATGCTGCATGCCCAGCCTCTGGCCATTTGGCTTCCTCAGCACAGCGCACTGCCCGTCTTGGGTCAGTTCTTCGCCATGCGCGAGGTGGCGTTCTTGTTCAGTTGGGCTGGGGCCGCATTCGATCTGGTGGCGCCCTTTGCGCTCTTTAGCGATCGGGTCAGGCCTTATTTCTACCCCATCTTGGTGACCTTCCACGTCCTGACGTGGGTGCTCTTCCCGATTGGGGTTTTTCCATGGGTCATGATTGCGTGCACGACGGTGTTCTTCGCAGACTCTTGGCATGAGGCGTTGTGGTCCAAGCTGCAGAGGTGGCTGCCCACTTCCAAGGTGGTGCCCATGGATGTGCAGTGGCCCTCTTGGAAGCGCGTCGTTTTGGTGACCTTCCTGTTGATTCAAGCGGTGTTTCCATGGCGCCACTTGGCCTACAAGGGCTCGGTGTTTTGGCATGAGGCAGGATACAGATTCGGCTGGAGGGTCATGCTGATGGAGAAGGCCGGGTGGACCACGTTTTTCATCCAGAACGAGCAAGGGGAAGAGCGCGAATTTCCCACCGGCAGCTTCCTTACACCGAATCAAGACAAAATGATGTCGACCCAACCAGATTTGATGTTGCAAACGGCGAAGCACATTCGCCAGATTTGGGACGACGCTTACGGCGAGCGAGTCAAAGTGAGGGCGGAAGCTTGGGCAAGTTTGAATGGTCGGCGATCTCAGCTCATGGTTGACCCATTTGAAGATTTGGCTTCTTTGGAGAACGGGTGGGAACCGCGGACCTTTGTCCTCCCCCTGGATTCTGTCATCCGACCTCTTGAATTCGAAGCCATCAAAGATTCATTGCGCCATGCACGCGGTTGGTAAACACACAAGTTCCGTCTTGATGCTGTGGGGAATGTGTTGTGGACACTTGGCCGCCCAAAATGTGGTGGTGCAAGATGTGGCAGGGGAGGAATTGCCTGGTGTTTTGGTTCATTGGTCGTGTCTGGAATCGGGTGCCACAGAAGTGTTCACCACGGAGGCAGGGGGATTCCAATGGCCGGAGAGATTTTGCGATAGGGTGCAGGCTGTGCTTTCGGCGGTGGGTTTTCAGACGGACACCCTTCAGTTGCGTCGCCCCGTTCGCGATTCAGCAACGCTTGAATTGGCAATGCGCCCGCTTGTTGTGGATTTGTCTGAAGCTGAGGTGGGTGAGAAGGCAGATTCACCGCTGACGTTCATGAATGCCCTTGAAGCAGGCGGGATGTACCGTGGGGTCAAAAGTGCGGTGCTCTCTCCATCGTCGCAGCTTGTTGTGGATGGCGAAAATCAACCACGCAATGTGTTCGCCGCCCTTCCTGGAGCCAACGTCTGGGAGAGCGATGCAGCTGGGCTGCAACTGGGCATTGGGGTCCGAGGCATGAGCCCCAACCGGTCCGCGCACTTGAGCATGCGTCAAAATGGACACCCCATTGCGGCAGACCCACTGGGCTATCCGGAGGCTTATTACACCCCGCCGATGCCGTTGGTGGAGGAAGTGCAATGGGTCTCTGGGGCGTCTGCGCTTCAATACGGTTCACAGCTGGGGGGAATGCTCAACTTCAAATTGCGCCGAGGGTCTTGGTCCACCTCTCCCAAATTGAAGGCACTGACTTCTGCCACGGTTTATGCGCCAAGGGAGGGTCAACTTCGTGGCTACTTCAACGCATTCGCTGAGGTTCAAGGAGGAGGCAAGCGTCAGGCTTGGCTTGTGGGATGGGACCACAAGATGGGGTCGGGATGGCGAGACAATGCCCATTTTAAAAGCGCGACTGTCACGGTGGCGTTGAGGCAGCGGACCGGCGACCAACCTAGAGGCGTTTGGCTGTTTGAAGAGAGGGTCACCTCCATGCGCCGAACCGAGCAGCAGCCAGGCGGCCTGACCGATGTCCAAATGACCTCGGATCCACGACGCAGCGACCGCGACCGCAATTGGTTTGAAGTGGATTGGAACATCGGGTCTTTGGATGTGACATGGTTGCCAGAACGTCGAGATATCGATGTCCAAGGATCGTTTCACGGACTCTTGGCTTCACGGAAATCCCTGGGTTTTCTCGGCACCCCCAACCGCATTGACCCTGGGGAGGAGCGAGACTTGATTTGGGGTGACTTCGCGTCTTTCGGGTGGGACGTTCGCATGACCAAACGCTTCGTTCAAGATGACTCAGATCGTTTTTCAGCACTTGTGGTTGGCACCCAAGGATACGTAGGAGAAAACCAAATGCGTCAGGGTCCTGGATTGCCAGGGACAGATGCCACTTTTGGGTTCAACAACCAAGGGCTCTTGCGTCCCGAAAGCGATTTCACGTTTCCCAATCTCCAGCGGGCGGCCTTTGTCCAAGGGATTGTTGCGCTCTCAGAGCATTTGTCCATCACCCCCGGTTTCCGGGTGGAGGAGATTTCCACCTTTTCGGAAGGGACTTACCGGGAGGTCATCTACGACGGCGCGGGCAATGTGGTGGAAGATTCGGTGTTCCAAAGCAGCAATGAGAAACGTCGGAGGGTGTTGCTCCCGGGGATTGGCGTGTCGTTGAAACGTCCAAGAGGGGAATGGTACGGCAATGCAGTCAGGAATTTCCGGGCGGTCAATTTCAGCGACATTCAAATCAACAACCTTGGGGTGGTCGTTGACCCTGACATTGGAGACGAACGAGGAGCCAACTTTGATGTGGGTTATCGCACATCAAGCGAGTCTTGGACGTTGGACGTGAGCGCATTCTTGCTGCTCTACCAAGATCGAATTGGCCTGTTGGCCACCACCATCCCCGACCCCATTTTGGTGGAAAAGCCTGTTCTTCTGCGAACCAACCTGTCAGACGCAAGAACTGCAGGTCTGGAATGTGCATGGCGCCGTTCTTGGTCTCTGACCTCGGACTCGAAGACCACGCTTGTGGGGTCGTTGTCTGCCATGCACAGTCGGTACGCCAAAGGTCCCCTTCCGGCGATTCAGGGCAACGAAGTGGAGTTGGTCCCGATGGCCATTGTGCGACTCTCAGTGGCTCACACATCGGGCTTGTGGTCTTGGCAATGTTTGGCCCAGCATGTGGCCGATCAATTCACGGAAGCCACGAATTCAACGTACACACCCACGGCTTTGCACGGTTTGATTCCAAGGCACCAAGTGGTGGATTTGGGAATGCAGAGAAGGTGGTCGGACTCGGGTTGGTCTTTGGGGCTGAAAGTCAACAATGCTCTGAATGCCAAATATTTCACCCGAAGAGCCTTGGCGTACCCAGGACCGGGGATTTTGCCAGCCGACGGCATCAATGCGAGGCTGACCTTGCGATACTCACCGTAAAGAACTTCGTCGCAACTGCTCCTGTTTGAGCAACTCGAGCTCACGGAGGGTTTGGCCCGCGACGGAGGTGTTTTCCTGGGCCCTTCGAATCAAGTAAGGGATGGCTTCCCGGATGGGACCGTAGGGCACGTACTTGGCCACGTTGTAGCCATGCGCAGCCAAATTGAACGTGATGGGGTCGCTCATGCCAAGCAGTTGCGCAAACGACACCCGAGGGTCTTGCGCGGCGATGCCTCTGGCGCGCATGCCTTCGCACAGCCGTAAGTTGCTGGCTTCATTGTGGCTCCCTGCGACCAAATGCACCTGGTCCAAATGGTCCAACACCCAATCCACTGCAGCGTCGAAATCTTTGTCACTGCTGGTCTTGTCGGGTTGGATGGGCGAGGGATAACCCATGTCTTCGGCGCGTGACCGCTCTTTTTCCATGTACGCCCCACGCACCAGCTTCACGCCAGACAAGTACCCACCTTCGGTCGAACGGGCCACCATGGTCTCCAGGAAGGCCAAGCGATCGTGACGGTACATCTGGACGGTGTTGAAGACCACAACCTTGTCTCGGTTGTAGTCCGACATCATGTCCTCGGCGATGGCGTCGATGGCATCTTGGATCCAGCTCTCTTCGGCGTCGACCATGATTCGGCCACCGGCTTGATGCGTGGCTTCGCACAAGGTGCGAACCCGAGCCTGGACGCGTTCCCAAGCGGCGTGTTCCTCCAACGTGAGTTTCACCTCCCCGCGCAGACTTTGGCCGACTTTTTCCAGCAAGACGTTGGAAGAAAGGCCGCTCACCTTGAATACGGCGCACGCGTGGCGTGCGTCTCCATCGGCGGCATGGATGGTTGCCAGGACTTCGCTGCAAGTGTGGTCCAAGTTGGATTCCTCAGTTTGGCCTTCAGCACTGTAGTCCAAAATGGTCCGCACCCCGTGCTCCGCCAACTTGGCAATGGTTCCCTCTGAATCGGCGATCGATTCACCTCCGCAGAATTGGGCGTAGACCGTAGGCCGAACGGCCCAGCCCACCGGAATACGGAGTGCCAAGGCCAGCTTCGCAAGGGCGCTTCCCATCGACACCAACCACGGCTTTCCAAGCAGTGAAAACAACGTCACCGCACGCGACAATTCGCCGTTTGTCAGGTGCTTAAATGCCTGATCGGTGTTGTTGAATTGAGGGAGGTTGGACTGGGTCATCGGGACACTTCGGTCTGCGCCTGCGAAGATAGGTGGGCGCAGACCGAGGTTGTACCTTCACAACATGGACGTGAAAGAATACATGAATACGCACCGCGAAAGGATGCTGGAGGAGTTGTTGGAGTTGTTGCGCATCCCGAGTATTTCGGCCGATCCGGCCAATTCGGAGCACACCTTGAAGTGCGCGGAGGTCGTGGCCGACCACCTGAGAAAAGCGGGTGCAGACAACGTAGATGTGGTGGCCACCCAGGGCTACCCTGTGGTGTATGGCGAGAAGTTGGTGGACCCTTCCAAGCCGACGGTGTTGGTGTACGGCCACTACGATGTGCAGCCCGCTGACCCGATCGACCTGTGGGACAGCCCGGCGTTTGAGCCTGTGATCAAGAAAACCGAATTGCACCCAGAAGGCGCCATTTTCGCCCGTGGTGCGTGCGACGACAAAGGACAGTTTTTCATGCATGTCAAGGCTTTCGAAGCCATGGTGGCGACCGACCAAGTTCCTTGCAACATCAAGTTCATGATCGAAGGAGAGGAGGAAGTGGGCTCAGTCCACTTGGAAGATTTCCTTCGCGAAAACAAAGAACGCTTGGCCGCCGATGTGGTGTTGGTAAGCGACACCGGCATCATCGCAAACGACGTGCCTTCCATCACCACTGGGCTCCGTGGACTGAGCTACGTGGAAGTTGAAGTCACAGGTCCCAACAGGGACTTGCACAGCGGACTCTACGGCGGCGCAGCGCCCAACCCAATCAACATTCTGTGCGAGATGATCGCGTCGCTGAAGAACGAGCACCAGCACATCATGGTTGAAGGGTTCTACGACGACGTGGAGGAGTTGAGTGACGCGGAGCGCAAAGCCATGGCCGAGGCACCATTCAGCGAGGATGCGTACAAGAAGAGCATTGACATTGGCGCGGTGGAAGGTGAAAGGGGCTTCAGCGCCCCGGAGCGAATGAGCATCCGGCCGACTTTGGATGTGAACGGCATTTGGGGAGGGTACATGGGCGAAGGCGCCAAGACGGTCATTGCCTCCAAGGCTTACGCCAAAATTTCCATGCGCTTGGTGCCCCACCAAGACCCCGACGACATCACGGCCAAATTCGAGGCCCACTTCAACAAGATTGCCCCAGAAAGCGTGAAGCTCAAGATCACCGCCATGCACGGGGGTCAACCTGCTGTGACGCCGACCGACAGCGCCGCGTACAAATCGGCCTCCGCGGCCATGGCGCACACCTACGGCAAGGCGCCCGTGCCCGTGCGAAGCGGTGGATCCATCCCCATTGTGGCCAGTTTCGAGCAAATCTTGGGGTTGAAGACCGTGTTGATGGGTTTTGGTTTGGACTCCGACGCCATCCACAGCCCCAACGAGCACTACGGCCTTTTCAATTACTTCAAGGGCATCGAAACCATCCCCCATTTCCATGCAGAATTCGCCAAGCGTCATGCGTAATTCGTGGATGACTTGGGTCTTGGTGGCCATGGTCTCCATGACCTCGACAGGGTGCCTGTACCAAGACTTGGAAGTGCTGGAGGTGGAGGATTTCTCCAAGGTGAAATTGTCTTTCGACGGGTTGGAATGCCGCATGGATGTGGACGTCTACAACCCCAACCCATACGCTGTGACCGTCACAAAGGCGGACGTCAAACTCCTGGTCAAGGACGACTTGGTGGGGGAGGTGGCCGTTTTGGAAGCCACGCAAATTCGTCCCGACGCCCAGGCGACGGTGCCGTTGCATGTGGAGACGTACGATGGGGCCTTGGGCAAAGTGTTGAAGAACGACTTGATGAATTTAATCAAGGGCAATCACGTGCCTTTTGAAGCGCGGGGCAGCATCACTGGCAAGGCATTTGGCCTGACCCTGAGTGTGCCGCTTCGCCATGAACAATCGCTGAAATTGAGAAAATGAA
>MDSV01020184.1_pt1 | contig 15020 bp, 16 predicted proteins | sample 810851 | NCBI WGS metagenome assembly MDSV01 (sample SAMN05326640, study PRJNA326480) | marine metagenome | isolation source: seawater | place: Atlantic Ocean: North East | collected 2012
CAACATAGCTGGTAATGAAATTAGACCCATTGCAACTACAGTAGCTCCAACAATACCTGTCGTCGCTGCTAATAAAGCTCCAACAAAGACAACTGAAATACCTAAACCTCCTGGAACTCTTCCAAAAAGTTGAGCCATCGTAACTAATAAATCTTCTGCAATCTTTGATCGTTGCAACATTATTCCCATGAAAATAAATAATGGAATAGCAATCAAAGTATCTCTTTCTACTTCCCAATAAATTCCTCTTAAATTTGTAACACCCGCGGAAATCCATTGTGAAGCCCCTCCAGAATGAAAGTAGGCATCAAAGTTTCCTTCAAAAAGCAAGCCACAGATTGCAGCTAATGAAATTGATAAAATAGCTGAACCAGGTAAGGCAAAGGCAACTGGAAAGCCTGATCCCAATGCAAAAGCCATTGTTAAAATTAGTATCAATAAAAAGAAAAGTTCCATAGATGCTTAACTCTCTTTTAAATCGTTTGAATTGCTGCTGTAATCGTAAAGAGAAACAAAATAATAACTGACAAATTGAATTAACATTGTAATAGCAAAAATACCTAAAAAAGCGGCCATCTGGTATTTTATAAACATCCCAATGCTTCCAGTTTGTGTTATCTCAAAATTTAATATAGGACTATTTATAATTGCTTGTTTGCCATTAAAGCCTACAAATAAAATGGCAAAACAAGTTGAAATACCTAAAAAAATTGATCCTATAGAGTTAACTAAAGCTTTAGTTTTTAATTTTAAATTTGTATAAAACACATCTACTCTTACATGGCCATCTTCAAATAAAGTATATGCTGAAGCAAACAAAAATAGACCAGCATACCAATAACGAACCAAATCACCCATAAAAGATTGTTCGTAAGAAAAAACAAACCTAGTTATAACAATTGTCAATTCAGCACAAACAATCATTAAAGCCAACCATGTAAATCCAAGAGTTTTTGTAAAATATCCAATTAAGAATCCCATAAATAACAGAGGAAGATGAATATAGGTACATACAAAAGAAGGTTTTTTTAAAGCCCTAACAATAGTATCATTAAAAATCATATTTGAAATATTCTCAACTCTGATGAATGCAATTATAACATCCACAGAGCCGATTAATAAAATAGACCAAAAACATGAACGAACAAAAAAAACATTAAAATTATGTAATATCTGAGAATCCCATCTAAAAGGTTTGTGAACAAATTTTAATGAAATATAAAAAGAAACAAGAAAAGCTAACAAATAAATAGAAATAGGCAATAAAGACAAATAATTATTTTTTAAAAACAAATCTTGAGAAGGTGGTATTTTAAAAGATAAATTAAAAATATTATTAATCATGAAAGCAATTAAAATACTTACTAACAACCATCCAAAGAAACGATTAAAAATTGAATTTTTCTTTTCTAGAATTTGATTAATATCCAACAAATTCTCCAAAATTTAATTAATTAATTTTATAATGAAAGAAATAAGATCGGGTTACCCCGATCTTATTTGAAAATTTAAATTAAACCTAAGACTCTATTTCTTTGGTTTAAGAAAGTTGTTTCAAAATTAGCCATGAAACCTCCAATCTCTTTTAAGTTTTTCTGAAATGAGGTATCAATTTTCTTAGCTAAGGCTGAGTGATCTCTGGTTTCTTCAAAAACTTCTGCTGCTGCTTTTCCAAAAGCATCCCAAGTATCATCGTTAAAAGAACGAATTTTTACACCATGATCGTTTACAAGTTTAGCCAGATATTTTCCATTATTGGCAACACACTCTTCAAATTGAGCTGCATTTTCTTCCATAGCCGCTGCTTCTAATACAGACTTTTCCCAACTAGATAACTTGCCCCAAAAACTTGCATTGAAAGCGAATGCTAATCCACCACCAGGCTCATGCATACCTCCAGTATAATAATATTTCGCAGCTTCATAAAACTTCATGAAATAATCATTATATGGACCAACCCACTCAGTTGCATCAATAGCACCTGAAACCAAGTTTTCATAAATCTGTCCGCCAGGCAATGAAACTGTTGAAGCTCCAAGCTTAGACATAACCTTACCTCCTAAACCTGGTATTCTCATCTTTAACCCTTTTAGATCATCACTAGAATTAATTTCTTTATTAAACCATCCACCAGCTTGGGTACCAGTTCCACCACATGTTAAAGCTTTAAGACCAAATTCTCCAGAAATTTCATCCCATAATTGTTGACCACCGTTAAATTTAATCCAAGCATTCCACTCTACCATTGTCATTCCAAAAGGTACTGATGTAAAATAGGCAAAACCAGGATGTTTACCAACCCAATAGTAATCTGCAGCTATATATGCTGTAGAATTTCCAGATGCAACCTCATCAAAAACATCAAAAGCCCCAACTTTTTCCCCAGCAGCAAAGTATTCAGTCGTTAATGCACCTTGAGAAAGTTGAGTGATTCTTGCTGCTAACCTTTGTGCAGAAGTACCTAAGCCAGGAAAATCTCTAGGCCATGTTGAAACAATTGTTATTGTTTTTTTTGATTTAGCTAATGAAGGTGTTGATAATGCACTTGCTCCTGCAATACCAGCTGCAGCACCTACGCCTGCCTTTGTTAAAAAATCTCTTCTTTTCATAAAATAATTCCCCCTAATAAAAGATATTTAAAATTAATTAATTAATTAATTATAATATCAGTAGTTTTAATGAGCAAACTATTTATTCATTAAATAAAGGTGGTCTCGGAAATCCATTAGGAACTAACTTTCCTGCACCACCTCTTTTCCCCACCCAGATTGAAAGATCTTTTTCTATTCTTTGCCTGCCACCCTGCATTTTCCATGAAATTCCATCCTCTTTAGAAACAACTTTTATGTCAGATAAAAAACCATCTTTATATCTTTGTAAAATAACACCCTTACCTTTATTTTGTTCAGGCAATTCTGATAGAGGAAAGATTAACATTTTCCTATTATATCCAACAACTACTATTAAGTCTCCATCACAAATAGACAGTGATTTTGCAATAGCATCCGAATTCAAACTTAGAACTCTTTTTCCTGATTTAGTAGATGCGATTAATTGACTAGTATCAATCTTAAATCCTAATCCATCGCTTGATGCTAAAATTACTTTTCCTTTGAAAAATGGAAAAGCACTTATAACTTTTTCGTTGTCATTTAAATCAAAAATTTTAGATAATGGCTCTCCAACACCTCTACCTGAAGGAAGTTTATCTGCAATTAATGTGAAAGCATACCCTCTTTCTGTAAAAAATAAAATTTTATCAGTTGAATTTGCATGTATTATAAATTTTTCTTTGTCTCCATCTCTATATCGAAAGTGACTACTTTTATCTAAATGCCCTTTATGTGATCTTATCCAATTTTGATTAGACAAAACAATAGTTATCAGTTCCTTTTCTTTAAAATTTTCTAAGTCAATAGGTTGTACATTTGGAGCTTCTTCGATCTTTGTTAATCTTTTTATTTTATCTCCTAAATCATTTTTTATTGATTTAATTTCTGAAGAAATTTGCTTTAGTTGTAAAGTTTTACTTTTTAAGAGTAATTTTAAATCTTTACTATCTTCAAGAAGTTTAGTTCTTTCTTTTCTTAATTCAATCTCTTCTAATTTTCTTAATGATCTTAATCGCATTTCCATAATTGAATGAACTTGAATTTCATTTAATTTAAATTCTTTCATTAAAATTGATTTTGGATCGTCTTCTTCTCTAATTATCATTATAATTCTTTCTAAATTTATAAAAACAATTAAATAACCATTTAAAATATTTATCCTTTTTGAAGTTTTTTCTAAACGAAAATTAGTTCTTCTAATTAAGACCTCATTCCTGTGATCTAACCAAAGTTTCAGCGTTTCCCTCAAAGACCTCACTCCAGGCATATTATTGCTATCAATAAAATTTAAATTTAAAGGAATTTTAACTTCTAAATCCGTTAACTTAAAAAGAGTTTCCATCAAAATTTCTGGGTACAAATTTTTACTTTTTGGTTCTATAACAATTCTTATATCTTCTGAACTTTCATCTAAAATTTCATTTATCATAGGAAGTTTTTTTTCATCTATTAAATTCGCAATCTTTTCAATTATTTTGCTTTTTTGCACCTGATAAGGAATCTCAGTAATTATTAATTGCCAAAGACCAGCTTTAAGTTTTTCAACATTCCACCTAGATCTAAGTCTAAAACCACCTCTGCCAGTTTGATAAGTTACTTCAACTACATCTGGTGTTTCAATTAAGATTCCACCAGTTGGAAAATCTGGTCCTTTAATAAAGTCCATTAAATTTTTGTTTGATGCATTTGGAAATTTTATTAAATAAAGACAGGCATCAAATAACTCATTTAAATTATGAGGAGGAATTGAAGTTGCCATTCCTACTGCAATACCTTGAGACCCATTCGCTAGTAAATTAGGTATAGCTGCAGGCAAAACAACTGGCTCAGAATCTTCACCATCATAAGTTTCACGAAAATTTACTGTATCTTCATCAATGTCTTTTAAAAGTAATTCAGAAAACATGGTCATTCTAGCTTCAGTATATCTCATTGCTGCAGCGTTATCACCATCAATATTACCAAAGTTCCCTTGTCCATCTACCATAGGGTATCTTAATGAAAACTCTTGAGCCATTCTTACCATTGATTCATAAATTGCATTATCACCATGAGGATGAAACTTACCCATAACATCCCCAACTACTCTTGCTGATTTCTTGTAGTTCTTATTTGGATTTAATTTTAGTTGCCTCATTGCATATAATAATCTTCTATGAACTGGTTTTAAGCCATCTCTTACGTCAGGAAGAGATCTAGAAGTTATTGTTGATAAAGCATAAGAAAGGTATCTTTCTGAAATAGCATCCGAAAAACTAACATCAATAATTTCTTTATTCTTCATGAAACAAATTTCAACTTAAAATTTTTCATTAAATCAGCCCTAGCTAAAAGAGGTTTATCAATATAATTATAATCTATACTATGAAAAAATTTTTTAAAAAAGTAATAAGTTAAGTTAAAACCTCCTAAAAGATCATCATTTATATTTCCATTTAATAAACTTTTCCCTCCTAAAAAATGAGGTAAACGTATTAAATTTTTCAAATAATCTCCAGCATATTCTTCTGAAACTGCACATCCACTTTTGGGACTAACGTACTTTAAATTTCTTGAAGAGCCGGTTAAAACACATGCCTTGAGGTTTAATGAAATTCCAATTTCTGCCAATAAAGCTATTTCCCAAGTCAAATATTTTTTTACTATGTCTTGAGAACTATATTTTTCAGCAGTTAAATTATTAATAAATTGATCACACATTTGAAAAAAATTTTTACATTTTTCTCTTTCAGGTAATAACGCATCTATTAAAGAACAAAAAGATGATAAAATTGATAATCTAAAATTATCTTCAATTATTTTTCCGACTGTTGACTTACCTGTTTCAAAATTAAAAACACCTAACTGTTCAGAGAGTCTTGCATTCCATCTTAAATCAACAAGATCTCCAGGTTGTACATAATTTTTTTTTCTTAAAGACATATAATACCATCCAAGATAACGCCCGTGTTCTGATGTAAAAATAGTTAAAATAGCACCTTTTTCTCCTTGTTTTTTTAATTTAAGTATTATTCCGTAATCACTCCATTTAGGCATGTGGATTAATTCCCATTAATTTGAAATTCAATGGATTATCAATCCAATTTTTTTTAACTTTGACAAATAAAAAAAGATGTATCTTTTTTTTAAACATTTTTTTTAATTCTTGTCTGGCTATTATACCAATTCTTTTAATATTTTCTCCATTTTTACCTAAGAGTATAATTTTGTGGTTTGTTTTAGAAACATAAATATTTTGATATATTTTAATATCATTTTTACTTTCCATCCATTGGGTTGTATGAACAGTTAAATTATAAGGTAATTCATGATTTAAATATTTAAACAATTTTTCTCTGGTTATTTCTGATGAAAACAATTGATTAGGTATATTTGAAACATATTTTTCATCATATAAAAAATGACTAATCGGAATTTTCTGCGCTAGAAAACTAATTAAATCACTACAACCATCTCCTTTAAGAGCAGATATCATAAAAATTTTATCAAATAAAAAGTAATTTGAAATAACCTTAGTTATTTCTAAAAGTTTTCTTTTATCAATAAGATCAATTTTGTTTAATACTAATGATATTTTATTCTTCTGATATGTCATAATATTTAAAACTTCTAAAAAATCATCAAGAGATCTTTTGTTGAAACAATCAAAGACAAAGATAGTATAATCTACATTTTCCAGTTGTTTAAGTGTGTTTTTCAAAATAATTTTATCTAAATTCCTTTTTGGTTTGAAAATACCTGGAGTATCAACAAAAATAATTTGTGATTTTTCATTTTTTTTATCTAATTTTAAATTTAAAATTCCTCTAACACAAAATCTTGTTGTTTGAGACTTCGAAGAAACAATTGATACTTTTGTACCTATCAAATTATTTATTAGTGTTGATTTTCCTGAATTTGGAGGCCCAATAATATTTACAAATCCTGATCTAGTAATTAATGTCATTTGTTTTTATTATTTTCTATAATTGACAATAATTTTTTAGCTGCATTTTCCTCAGCTAATTGAATATTTTTTCCTTCTGCTGAGGTTCCAAAATCACCATTGATATTTACACTAACACGAAAATTTGGATTATGATCTGGCCCTATTTTTTTAATTAAACTATACTCAGGTATAGACTTATAAAATTTTAATGAATATTCTTGAAGAAATGATTTTGGATGTTTTGTTGATTTAGTTAAATATAATGCGTTTTTTAAAATCTTATTATTAATAAATTTTTTACATTCTGATATGTCGGAATCTAAATATATTGCAGCTATTAAAGACTCAATTACGTCGGCTAATATAGATGAATTAAGTCTTAAGTCATCGCCTTCTTGTGTTAAAATATAATTATTAAGTCCTAACTCTAATGCAATTTTTGACAAGTATTTTTCATTAACATACTGTTGAAAAATTAAATTAAAATCTCCTTCTGAACTATTCTGGTTTTCTTTATAAACTTTTTCAGCAATAACAAATCCTAAAATTCTGTCTCCGAAAAACTCTAGTCTTTCATAACTAATAGTATTTTTTGTATCATCTTTTATTTTTTTACTTTTATGTATTAAAGCTTCTTTAAGTAAATCTTTATTTTTAAATTTGTATCCTAAAATATCTTCAGTTTTTTTATACATATTTTACTCAATTTTTTTGCCTATTCTTGAAAACCTTATTGAGTTCTTCCATTTCCAAAACTCATAAAAACGCGCTGAACTATTATGAGAGAAAAAAATTATTTCTGCTTTGCCAACAAGATTTATTTTTGGTACAAAACCTACTTCTGAAGTTCTACTATCCCTACTATTATCACGATTATCTCCCATAAAAAAATAATGATCTTTTGGCACTTTAAATTTTACTGTGTTATCAAAGAAATCATTGTCACTAGATTCTATTATTTTATGTGACTTATTTTTTCCAAACTTTTCTAAATATTCAGTAAATTTTATAATCTCTCCAAGTTGATTAGATTTTTCCCAAGAATTTTTTTCTACTTTTTTTCTTAAAATTATTTCACCGTTAATAAATAATCTACCATCTAAAAGTTGAATTTCATCTCCTGGTAAGCCAATTAATCTTTTTATATAATCAATATTTTCCTGACCAGGTTTCCTAAACACTATAATGTCTCCTCTCGATGGTATTTTTTCGAATAATCTCCCATTTATTGGCATAATACCAAAAGGAAAACTATACTTTGAATATCCATAAGAATATTTGGAGACAAACAAGTAATCACCAATTCTTAAAGACGGTATCATTGACCCAGAAGGTATGTTAAAAGGTTCAAATAAAACGGATCTAAATATTATTGCTATCAAACCTGCAAAAAATAAAGTTTTTATCAATTCATAAAAACTATTCTTAGATTTTTTAACTTTATTTTCCATCAAACTATACAACTTTTATTATTAATAGGATTTAGTATATGCAACAGCTATTCATTTCGAGCAAGAAAAATTATAACAAAAGCTAGAACATTTGGAGGTTCATCTGATAGAGAAATATTAAAATGAAACTTATTTTTAAAAGATTTTTCATGGTTTCTGATTATTTTCAAAGTATCTCCAGAAATTTTAATTTTTGGTTTTCCATTTAAATCTGATATGATTTGGACATCTTTGAATTTAATTTCACCAGCTTTTATTGGAGAGTAAGCTTTCCAAAAAGCTTCTTTAGCAGCAAACCTTTTAGAAAAAAATAAGTATTTATTAAATTTTGACTTTGACGCACATATTTCATCTTTTCCAAAAAATTTATTTATGAATTTATAATTATATTTATTAATTAATTTTTTAATACGGTCTGAATTAAGTATATCTGTTCCAATACCATAAATCATTTTCTTGCCATATCAATAATTTTTTTCATCTTAACTATCACATTTTCTAAACCATGAAAAATAGACTCTCCTACTAAAAAGTGACCAATGTTTAATTCTTGAATTTTTTCTATAGATGCAATTTTACTAACATTTTCAAAGTTAAGTCCATGACCTGCATGGCAGTTAAATCCTAAATTACTTGCATATTCTATAGATTCTTTTAACTGATCATAATAAAAATTTATATTCTTACTTTCTTTTGCTGATGCATATTGACCCGTATGAAACTCAATTATATTAATTTTTAATTCTTTCAACAACTTAATTTGTTTAAAATCAGGATCAATAAAACAAGCTAATTTTATATCAGTTTTTGACATTCTATTAGCTATATAATCTAAAATTTTAATATTTGAGTTAATGTCTAAACCTCCTTCAGTAGTTATTTCTTCTCTCTTCTCAGGGACTAAACAAACCGAAGCAGGATTCAAAGAAATGGCCAAATTTACCATTTCCATACTTGGTGCAATTTCTAAATTAATTGGAAGATTAATATTATTTTTAATTTCCATCAAGTCTTTATCTTTTACATGCCTTCTATCTTCACGTAAATGCATAGTAATAGAGTCAGCTTTTGATTTTTCTACTACTTTTGCTGCTCTCAAAAGATTAGGATGATTTTCTCCTCTTGCGTTTCTGATAGTCGCAACATGATCAATATTTATTCCTAATTTACAATGCAAAGTCATGATAAAATTATTTATTTTTTCTTTTAAAACTGGATAACAAAAATCTTATCATAAAAAAAGAAATAAACCATATAGGAAAACATAATATTGATGATCCTATTAACATAGGAAATAAAATATCCCATCCACCATTTAAAACATTTTGTATATTTAATTCTATATTCTGATTTGATTCATTTTCTTCCATAAATAGGATTCCAATTCTATAAATAGTTAACCAAATAATAGGAAAGGTAACTGGATTACCAACAACTGTTCCTATCAAAGACGCCAATAAGTTGCCCCTAATTATAAAAGCAAATAATATAGCTAAAACAAAGTGAAATCCAATAAACGGGGTAAAAGATACCATTGCACCACAAGCAAACCCAGAAGAAATAGCATAAATTGATGATTCTAATCTTGTTAATCTTAAAAAATAATAAATACTTGTTCTTTTTAAGAATTTAAAAGATAAAAAGTAAATAAAGCTTTGATATTTTTTTTTTTGCATCCCTTTTTTTAGAATTGCCATTTTATATCATACCCTTTCCCTATCAACACTTTCAACAAAAGGAGACAATCTCAACGCTGCGATTATTTCGTTAAGATGAGAAATATTTTTAACTTCTAAATCTATAAAAAATCTGTAAAAATTGATATCTCTTTTAACAACTTGTATATTTGAGATATTTCCTTTAATAGAGCTTATTATTCTAGTAACGTCAGCTAAACTACCTGGCTCATTTGATAAAACGGTTGATAACTTTCCTTTATGAACAACGTGATCGTCACGTTCCCAAGAAATCTCAAGCCACCTTTCAGGTACATCATGAAACTTTTCTAATGAAAAGCAATCGATTGCATGAACAGTTATTCCTTTTCCTGTAGTAACTATACCAACTATTCTTTCACCAGGTAAAGGGTTACAACAGTGGGCATAATGAAGTGACATACCAGGAATGACACCCTTGATTTTCATTTCTTTACTTTTATTGTTTACATCAAGTTTTTGTTTTTTTATCAAAGTTGTGTTGTTGTTATTTGGATATAAAACACTATAAATATCTTTAGTTATTATGTTACCTTTACCTATTTCAACTATTAACTCATCCACATCAATAAGACCATATTCGTCAATAGCTTTTCTCAAGTTTTTAACATTTAATTTTTTATTTTGTTGTCTAAATTCTTTTTTTAGTAAAGAAATACCAAGTTGGTTAAACTCCTCAATTTCTTTTCTTCTGACAAAACGTCTGATACTTGATTTTGACTTACCTGTAATACAATTTTCTAACCACACTGGATCTGGAAAACCTCTAGACGATGTTAAAATTTCTACCTGATCACCATTTTTAAGAAAAGATGATAATTGTCTTACTTTATTATTTATTTTTGCACCAACAGCTGAATTCCCTACTTCAGAATGCACAGCATATGCAAAGTCAATAGCAGAAGCTCCAATAGGTAAATTTATTAGATTGCCTTTTGGAGTAAAACAAAATACTTGATCATTATACATTTCTAACTTGGTGTGTTCTAAAAACTCTTCAGGACTAGATGAATCTTCAATAATCTGAAGTAACTCTCTTACCCATTTATACTTAATTCCTTCTATAAATTTCGTTTTATTTTTATACATCCAATGTGCAGCTACACCGTTAGTAGCATATTCATTCATTTCTATAGTTCTTATTTGTATTTCAATTTTCCTTTTTTTTGGACCTATTAAAGCTGTATGCAATGATTGGTATTTGTTTCTTTTTGGGGCAGAAATATAGTCTTTGAATCTTCCCATTATAGCCGTATATTTTTGATGAAGTAAACTAAGTGATTTATAGCAATCAGTTACATTTTCCACTATTATACGAAAAGACATAATATCTGATAAATCATCCATACCAACTTTCTTGAGTTGCATTTTTTTCCAAATAGAATAACAAGATTTTTTTCTTCCAGAAATTTTAGACTTAATATTATTCTTTGTTAAAATTGATTGTAATTCTTTTTTTATGTAAGGTATATTTAAGCTATCTTCAGAATAAATTAATTCTAACCTTTTGTGAATAGAATCTCTGGTTTCTGGATTAATCACATCAAAACATCTATCTTCTAATTCATTTTGAATACTGACAATTCCTAATCTTTCTGCTAAAGGAGCATATATTTCTAATGTTTCTTTACAAATTTTTTGTTTTCTTGAATTATTCTCAATTCCATTTATGGTTCTTAAATTATGTAACCTGTCTGCAAGTTTAACTAATAATACTCTGACGTCATCCGAAGAAGAAATTAATAGTTTTCTAAAATTTTCAGCTTGAACTAACCCTGTCTTTAAATCAATTTTAGATAGTTTAGTAACACCATCAACCAACTTTTTAATTTCTTTACCAAAGTTTTTATCTATATCATCTAGTGTCACATTACTATCTTCTACGACATCATGTAACAAAGCAGTTATTATTGTGGAAGAGTCTAACTTCATATCTAACAATATTTGTGAAACGGCTAAGGGATGAGTAAAATAATCCTCCCCTGTCTCTCTATATTGCCCATTATGATTTTTCTTAGCGAAATCAAATGCTAATTTTATTTTATATTCGCTTACTGATGTGTCGTATAAGGCTATTTTTGTGTATAATTTATTAGGGTTTAACATAAAAGTTTCAAAACAATATTATAGTTTTGAATATAAACAAATTATTAGAAAAGTTTAACAGTAAATTTTAAAAAACATATTATTCCTCTTTTCTAACCACTTCCTCAGATATATCCTCAAATACTTCATCTTCATTTTTTGCACTAACTAAGTTTTGAGTTACACTAGTTGGTTGATCATCATTTGAAGAGTTTTCTTTTATATATGCAGCAAATTCTTCTTCAACAGAAGCTTCTTCATCTTCAATATTATTAGTAATGTTAACTTTTTGTAAACTTCTAATAAATCTTTCCTCTAAATCAGTTTGAACAATTGCACCATCAGCAATTTCTCTCAAAGAAATAACAGGATTTTTATCATTATTTTTTTCAACCTCTAGAGGAACCCCGCTAGAAATCTCTCTAGCTCTTTGAGAAGCTACTATTATTAATTCAAACCTATTTGAAATTTTTTCTATACAGTCTTCAACTGTTACTCTAGCCATATAAATACTCTCTTTTTGACTTTTTAATCTTACTTAGTAACAAAATCAATGTTTTTTTTATTAATTTTTAAAACCACTTGTCGATTTGTTGTTTCTAAAAGATTTTTGACATTTCTTTTTTTAATGGGGTGGATCCAAAAAGGATTAATTTCTAAAATAGGAAGTAAAACAAATTTTCTTTTATGAGATCTTGGATGTGGTATTGTTAACATTAAGCTCTTTTTAACCCTATTATTAAAATCAATTATATCTAAATCTATACATCTTGAGAAATTATTCTTTTGTTTAATTCTTCCAAGTTTTTTTTCAATAATGTTTATGACCTTTAAAACTGTTCGTTCATTCAATTTAGTTGAACATTTAATTACAGAATTATAATAATTAGGTTGATTGCTTTTTGGTATAGGAGCAGAAATATACCAACTTGAACCTTTGATAATTTTAATTGAATATTTACTTAATTCTAAAATGGCTTTCTCACATGTATCAATAGGATGGAGACCATTAGGATTTTTTATATTTGCACCTAAAGCAATAATCAATTTATTATCTCTCATGAACTTTTTTAACTTTTTTTAAAAATGATAATAATAGAACCAAAAAGAAACTGTAATATTTGTAACAGATTAAATTTATATATTAAAGTTCAACGTAAAAAATTTCCAAAATGGTATAATAATCCAGTCAAAGGTATAGGTTCTTTAGAAAGTAAATTATTAATAGTAGGACTCGCACCAGGATTAAAAGGAGCGAATAAGACAGGTATTCCTTTTACAGGAGACTTTTCAGGTGAATTAATTTTAGAAAACTTAAAAAAATTTAATTATCTTAATAAAGGTGAGAACTTTAACAACTTTATGAAATTGAGAATAACAAACGCAGTTAAATGTGTCCCTCCAAAAAACAAACCCTTATCAAAAGAAATAAATAATTGCCAAAATTTTTTATACTCTGAAATCAAAAACATGAAAAATTTAAAAATAATTTTAACATTGGGTTTAATAGCTCACAAAAGTATTTTAAAAATTTTTAAAAAAAAACAATCAGCATTCAAATTCAAACATTTATCAACTCACCAAATTAATAATGAACTTAAAATGATTAATTCATATCATTGTTCTAAAATCAATATTTTAACTAAAAGATTATCCTTGGCAGAGTTTGAAAAAGCATTTCATATCGTAAACAAAGAATTAGTTAACCTTTAAAAAGTCTTTGCTTAGCTATATCCCAATCTCTTTTTTTAATTGCTTGTCTTTTATCAACTTCCTTTTTTCCTTTAGCAAACCCTAATAATACCTTTACAAAGCCTTTTTCATTAAAGTAACAACTTAAGGGAATAATAGTAAAACCTTCTCTTTTTATTAATCCAAATATTTTATTTTTTTCTTTTTTGTGAACTAATAATTTTCTAAGTCTTTTTGGGTCATGGCTCTGGCCTTTAGCAGATAAAGAATAAATTGGAATATTAAAATTTATTAAAAAAAACTCTCCACTTTCGGAACTTGCATATGCTTCTTTAATACTAGCTTTGCCAAGTCTAAGGCTTTTTACTTCACTCCCAAGTAAAGCAATACCTGCTTCTAGAGTATCTGTAATGTTATAGTCAAACCTTGCTTTTCTATTTTCAGCAATTTTTTTATTCATTGAATAACGTTAGTTTAAGAAAAAAATTAAATTAATTCTGCAATTTTAAGAGCAGATTCAACTTTTTTCTTACTTTCTGAGTAAATTTCTACAATGGGCAATCTGGTTTCATCACTACATAAACCTATCAGGGAGGCTGCATATTTTAATGGTCCTGGACTTGTCTCGCAGAACAATGCGTCATGAAGTGGCATAAGTTTTTTATTAATATCCATACAATTTTGAATGTCTCCTTGCTTCCATGCATTGTGCATCCTGGATAATAAATTTGGAGCTATATTTGCTGTGACAGAAATACATCCATGACCTCCAGCCGCCAGATATGGCAGAGCAGTTCCATCTTCTCCTGACAATTGGATAAAATCTTCACCAATTTCATTTAAAAGTCTGGTTGGTCTACCTAGGTCTGCTGTAGCATCTTTAACTCCTACAATTAGATCATGCTTGGATAAGTCAGCCATAGTTTGATCAGTCATACCAATTACAGATCTTCCAGGAATATCATAGATTATTATTGGTTTTGAGCTTTTTTCAGCTAGCGCTAAGTAATGAGCTCTGAGCCCTGCCTGAGTAGGTTTATTATAATAAGGAGTTACCACAAGAAGGCCATCAGCTCCTGCATCGCAAGCATGCTTTACAAAATCAATAGCCTCTTCAGTAGAATTTGAACCAGCCCCTGCAATTATAGGCACTCTCCCATTAACTTGTTCTATACATACCTCTATAACTTTTTTATGTTCCTCATGATTCAAAGTTGGAGACTCACCAGTAGTTCCGACTGGAACTAGACCATGTGTTCCATTAATAATTTGATGCTCTATAAGTTTTTTATAAGCATTATAATCTACTTTACCATTTTCGAATGGAGTTAAAAGTGCTGTATAAGAACCAGTAAATAACATCTAAACCTCTAAAAAAATAAAAAAATTAAAATTTGAAACAATTAATATTCTAGGTATCATTTAAAAAATTATCAATTATTTTATTATTATGGAATATTTAGTCAATATAGAAGAAATTATCAATTCTTACAAAAGAATATCCAAATATTCTGTAAGAACGCCATTATTGACTTCA
>MDSV01053360.1_pt1 | contig 15016 bp, 18 predicted proteins | sample 810851 | NCBI WGS metagenome assembly MDSV01 (sample SAMN05326640, study PRJNA326480) | marine metagenome | isolation source: seawater | place: Atlantic Ocean: North East | collected 2012
CCATAAAATAAAATTTAGATTGATTAAGCAGGATTTTTATACATATTAAGAAAAAATTAGCAAACTTAAAATTATGTTTAACACCATTTTTCCAAATATTCACAAAGAAGGCTACAAATTTTTAGCCATTGCTATTATTGCTACATTCATTATTTTACTTTTTTCTAAGTTTCTTGGAGCAATTTTCATTTTAATAACAATTTGGGTTTATTATTTTTTTCGAGATCCAGAGAGACACCCTATTAATGATGATTCTTTTCTAGTGAGCCCAGCAGATGGTCTGATTACAGATATTTCAGATCGTACAGGCCCAATTGAATTACAGTTAGAGAACAAGACCTTTACAAAAGTGAGTATTTTTATGAACGTTTTCAATTGTCACGTTAACAGAACTCCATTATCGGGAACTGTTGAAGAAATTAATTATAAACCTGGCAAATTTTTAAATGCTTCTTTAGACAAATCAAGTGAAGAAAATGAAAGAAATTATTATAAAATTAAAGGCAGTAAGTCAGGAGAAGAGATAATCATTGTTCAGATTGCCGGGCTAATAGCTAGAAGAATCGTGTGTGAAGTAGAGCAAGGTCAAAGCTTGAAGCAAGGCGACAGGATAGGGATGATCCGTTTTGGAAGCAGAGTGGATGTTTACTTTCAAAATAAAAAAATTTTAGCTAAGATAGGACAAAATGTGACTGCAGGGGAAAGCTTAATAGCTTCAGAGTAATGGAAGACAATAAAAAGTTTAAATTAGTTACATCTAAAAAAACAAGATATCTACTTCCAAATATATTGACACTCGGAGGAGTATGCTTAGGTATAAGTTCTATCAAATTTTCAATAGATGGAAATTATAGCTTAGCAGTAATTTTTATCTTACTGGCAGCTATACTTGATGCGTTAGACGGAAGAATTGCACGTTTAATAAAAGGAACATCAGAATTTGGTAAAGAATTAGACTCTTTAACAGATTTTGTAAGTTTTGGCATAGCTCCAGTTTTTATTTTATATTTTTGGGAATTAAACAAATATGGCAAGTTAGGATGGGCGATTACATTGATATACTCTGTATGTTGCGTATTAAGATTAGCAAGATTTAATTTAACTAAAATTGACAAACAACAACTTTGGAAAAGCAATTATTTCGAAGGAGTTCCCTCTCCTGCTGGTGGAATACTTATTTTAATGCCTTTAATTTATGAACTTGCAGATTTAAATTTTAATTTAAATATCAAACAGCTAAGTCCATATTTTACAGTTATAATAGCTATTTTATTAGTGAGTAAGATTCCGACTTTGTCATTAAAAAAAATATCAATTTCACCTAAGACTACAGCTTTTATATTATTAGGTATTGGAACAATTATTATTTCTTTATTATTCTATACATTTGAAATACTTTTAATATTTGGCGTGGTTTATTTAATTTCTATTCCATTTAGTATTTTTATGTATAGATATAAGAATAAAAAAGAAATTTTACAAACATCTGATGATGAGCATGAAGATGTTTTATAATGAAAAAATCGAAAAAAAGAAAAAAAAGCAATACTTGGAAAATCAAACAACATAGAGATCAATTTTTTAAAAAATCAAAAACCTTAGGATATCGATCACGTTCAGCCTTTAAATTAATAGAATTAAATAGAAAATATAAGTTTATTAAAAAAGATACTCGATTATTAGACATTGGTGCATCTCCAGGTGGATGGTCTCAAGTTTCAAGCAAAATTGTTTCAGCAGGAAAAATACTATCTATAGATAAAAAAAAGATGGATGAGGTAAAAAATGCTTCATTTTTACAATGTGACTTTCAACAAGAAAGCACAAAAGAGAAAATTATCAATTTTTTTCACGAAGGACTTGACGTAGTACTTTCTGACATGGCAGCTGATACAACTGGGAATAAGTCCTTAGATTGCATTAGAACAAATAAATTATGCTCAGATGTTGTTAATTTTTCATCAAAAATACTGAGGCCAAATGGTGTTTTAGTGTCAAAGTTATTTATGGGAGACGACTTTCTTGAAGTAAAAGAATTAGCAAAATCTAGGTTTAAAAAAGTAGAATTTTTTAAACCAGAAGCTAGCAGGAAAGAGTCAAAAGAGACTTATATACACTGTGCGCTATTAAAGACTTTATAATTTTTAGAAATTGTATATAAGTTTATATGGAAGCAATAAAAGAAGCACTAACTTTTGATGATGTTTTATTGCTGCCGCGTTACTCTAAAGTTTTACCATCAGAAACTGATATCACTCTAAATTTAAGCAAAGATATAAAATTAAAGTCTCCCTTCTTATCTTCAGCTATGGATACAGTGACAGAGTCCAAAATGGCTATTGCAATAGCTAAAGAAGGTGGAATAGGAATAATACATAGAAATTTAAATATAAAAAAACAGAGTAAAGAAGTTCTTAAAGTTAAAAAAAAAAATTATTTGTTGGTGCTGCGATAGGCACAAGCTTTGAAGACTTAAATAGAGCAAAATCATTAATTGATAATGGTGTTGACTTAATTGTAATTGATACTGCACATGGACATAGTGAAAAAGTTTTAAAGATTTTATCCAAATTAAAGAATAGTAATAAAAAAATACTGATATGCGCAGGAAATATAGCTACAGGTGAGGCTGCAAAAAAACTATATAACTCAGGAGCAGATATTGTTAAGGTTGGTATAGGGCCAGGATCAATTTGTACAACGAGAATGGTTGCAGGCATAGGAGTGCCTCAAATTACAGCTATAAATGAAGTTAGTGCTGTTTTAAAAGGCAAAAATATTAAAATAATTTCTGATGGAGGAATCAAATTTTCAGGTGATATAGCTAAAGCAATAGCTGCTGGGGCTGACGCAATAATGATGGGGTCAATTTTTGCAGGAACAGAAGAAAGCCCAGGAAAAAAATTTAAAATGAAAAATAAATTTTATAAACAATATAGAGGAATGGGTTCTATCGGAGCTATGTCTGCAGGATCTTCTAATAGGTATTTCCAAAAAAATTACAAAGACAAATCTAAATTTGTACCAGAAGGAGTAGAGGGAAGAGTAGAGTATAAAGGAAATGTTTCTAAAATTATTTATCAACTAAAAGGAGGTTTAAAATCATCAATGGGATATATTGGAGCAAAAAAACTCTCAGATATTAAAAAAAATGGAAAATTTATTAAAATTACAAAAGCTGGATTTTATGAAAGTATGGTACATAGTGTTGAAATGATTGAACCAACATTAAACTATAAACTATGATCACAAAATTAATAAAAATTATATTTTTTCTTTTTTTTATAACTAATAATTTGTTAGCAAACACAGATTATTTTAATGAAGGCTTAATATTATATAAAAAAAATGATTTGGATAAAGCTAAGTTTAAGTTTGAACAAGATTTAGTTTATAATCCGAAAAGTGAAAAATCTTATCTTTATCTCTCTAAAATATTTAATTCTCAAAATAAAAAAGAACTTGAAGAAAAAAACCTTAAAACAGTGATACTTCTTAATCCAAAAAATGAGGAAGCGGTTTTCAATCTAGCTAAATTAAAGCTAGAAGCTTCAGACTACAATGAAAGTAAAAAAATGATAGAACAATTACTTAAGTTTTGTAAAAACTTCTGTCAAAAAAGCATACAACTTAAGACTCAGATTGAAAAATCTCTGAAAAAATAAATGGAATTCCAAAATCTTAACGAAAAAATTATCGTAATTGATTTTGGTTCTCAAGTTACTAAGTTAATAGCAAGAAGAATCAGAGATCTTGGTGTTTTTTCTGAAATTTTAGCGATAAAAGATTTAAAGAAAATTAGAAATTATAATCTGATAAAGGGTATAATTTTGTCTGGTGGCCCATCAACAGTTACGAAAGACAATTTTCCAAGTATTCCAAGTGAAATATTTCAAAAAAAAATCCCTATTTTAGGCATATGTTATGGATTGCAATTGATTACCAAATTATTTGGAGGATCCATTAAGTCTTCAAAAAACAGAAGAGAGTTCGGAAGAGCAGACCTATTTAGTAAAAGTTACTCGTTACTTACAAAAAATTTTTTTAACAAAAAAACTAAATCTGTCTGGATGTCCCACCAAGATGCAGTAACAAAATTGCCAAAAGGATTCAAATTAATAGCATCAACTAAAAGCTCCAAATTTACTGTAATCGAAAACACTAAAAGAAAAATTTTTGGAATACAATTTCATCCTGAAATATCTCATACCAATAATGGAAAAAAAATATTTGAAAATTTTATATTTACAATTTGTAAAATAAAAAAAAAATGGCTTATGAATTCAGAAAAAACTAGATTAATTAGTGAGATTAGAAGTATTGTTAAAAAAGATAAAGTGATATGTGCACTTTCTGGAGGAGTAGATAGTAGCGTTGTTGCTTTATTAGTTAACAAAGCGATAAAAAAAAATCTTATTTGTATAATGGTAGATACAGGATTAATGAGGAAGAATGAATTTAAGCAATCTTATATTATATTTAAAAAAAAATATAAATTAAATGTAAAATTAATTAATGCTTCCAAGATATATTTTAAAAAACTCAAAAATGTTGTAGATCCAGAAAAAAAGAGAAAAATTATAGGAAAACTTTTTATTAAGATCTTTGAAAAAGAGTCAAAAAAATTTAAAGGAATTAAATATCTTGCTCAAGGAACATTATATCCAGATATTATTGAAAGTCGTTCTACAACTGGCAGTCAATCATCTAAAATAAAATCTCACCATAATGTTGGTGGTTTACCCAAAAAGATGAATTTAAAGTTAATTGAGCCTTTGAAAGAATTTTTTAAAGATGAAGTTAGAATACTGGGAAAATCTCTAGGTTTAATTAATAGTATAAGAAATAAACACCCTTTTCCAGGACCCGGATTAGCAATTAGAATATTAGGTAAAGTTTCACCTCAAAAAATAAAAATTCTGCAAGAAGTTGATAATATTTATATTAAAGAATTAATTAACCACAATCTTTATCATAAAATATGGCAAGCCTACAGTGCTTTATTACCAATGAAAACAGTTGGAGTAATGGGAGACTCAAGAACTTATGAGTATACTTGTTTGCTAAGAGCAGTAACTTCTGAGGACGGAATGTCAGCAGATTACTTTAATTTTCCTAAGGATTTTTTGGATATAATTTCAAATAAAATTATTAATGGAGTACCTGGCATTAACAGAGTGGTATATGATATAACTTCTAAACCACCTAGTACTATTGAGTTAGAATAATGTCTAAAAAAATTAAAAACATTATATCAAAAAAAAATAGATATAAAATTGTAAGTTTAACAGCTTACTCAAAAAATTATGCAAAAATATTAGACAAATATTGTGACATCATCTTAGTCGGAGACTCAATGGCAAATGTGTTGTATGGAATGAAAAATACGCATAGAATTTCTTTAGACACAATTATTCAACATGGAATTAGTGTCAGAAAAGGAATCAAAAAATCTTTAATGGTCGTTGACATGCCTAAAGGCTCATATAAAAATCCTATAGCTGCAAAGAAAAATGCAAAAAAAATTATTAAATCAACGAATTGTGATGCTGTAAAAATTGAGAGTAATAATAAAAACTTTAAAATAATTAGAGAAATAACTAAAGCAAAAATACCCGTCATGGGTCATATAGGCTTTACTCCGCAATTTAACAATAGGTTTAAAGTTGAAGGAAAAAACAATAAGCAGATTAAAAAGTTAATTAAAGAAGCCACATCGATAGAAAAGGCAGGAGCCTTTTCAATTGTTTTAGAATGTATCACCCCAAATACTGCTAAGATAATTACAAAAACACTTAATATACCTACAATTGGAATTGGATCATCTTTAAATTGTGACGGACAAATTTTAGTAACGGATGATATTCTTGGGTTGAGTGGTTTTTACCCAAAATTTGTAAAGAAATATATCAATCTAAACACAATAATTGAAAAAGTTGTAAAAAAATATAGTAAAGACGTTAAAAATAAATTATTTCCCAAAAATAAAAATTTTTTATATGGAAAATGAAACTACAGAAGAATTAAGCATAATTAAAAAAACTTTAAATATAGTTACTAAAAAAAAGAAACTACTTGTAACATTTTTATTTATTATTATTGCATCGTTATCAATAATAATTTTTTTAAACTATTATCAAAAAAATGAGAATAATAAAATTTCAGAAAAATATATCACTGCTGGAATATATCTTTCATATAAGGATTTTGAAAAGTCAAAATCTCTTTATAAAGAAATTGTATTTAGTAAAAATAAATTTTACTCAATCCTGGCGTTAAACAATATAATAGAAAACGACCTTGAATTGAATAGTGAAGAAATATTAAAACTTTTTACAATTGTTGAAAGTACTAAAATAACTAAAGAACAGAAAAATTTAATCAAATTAAAAAAAGCTTTATTTTTTAAAAAGATTTCAAGAGACTTAGAAGGAAATAGATTACTAGAAGAAATTATAGCAGATAATTCTATATGGAAAGATGCTGCCTTACAAATATCCAAATAATAGATAAAAATAATATTAGATTATATTAGAAGTAATGAAATTTTTTTTAACATTTATATTTTTTATAATTCTATCAAACTGCTCTTTTGATAATAAAACTGGTATTTGGCAAAATACTAACGAAGTTAACTCAAAGAAAGATAATAAATTTAAAGATTTTGAAACACTTTATACGGAAACTAAATCCTTCAATACAATTATTGAACCTGATAATAATCTTGAAATTTATTTAGACCCAGTTCAATTAAACTTAAAATGGACAGATGAATTTTTTGACCATTCCAATAAATTAAAAAATTTTTCTTATAAAAATTTAAATGAATTATTTTTCAAGAGTAAAAAATTAAGCAAGCATCAGATTAAAAGACGAATATTGTATGATAATCAAAGAGTTATTCTTACTGACGATAAAGGAAATATCATAGTGTACTCAGTAGAAAATAAAAAAATACTTTTAAAATTTAATTTTTATAAGAAAAAGTTCAAGAAAAACAAAAAAAGTTTAAATATTATAACTGAGAATAACATTATTTATGTAGCTGATAATCTAGGATATTTCTATGCATTAGACATTTTGAATAATAAATTAATATGGGCAAAAAATCATAAAATACCTTTTAGATCTAATTTAAAAATTAAAAACGATAAGATTTTTTTAGCAGATATCAATAATTCTTTACTTTTAGTAAACAAACAAAATGGAGAAAAAATAAAAATTATACCCACAGAAGAAACTGCAGTTAAAAATGATTTTATTAATTCATTAGTTTCAAATGAGAATTCTTTTTTTTATTTAAATACTTATGGGTCTCTTTATTCAATTTCTAAAAAAGGTAATATTAAATGGTTTATTAACTTAAACCGTTCTTTAAGTATTAATCCTAGTAATTTGTTTTATTCAAATCCTTTAGTTCTAAATCAAGATAAATTAATTGTTTCTACAGACTTATATTTATATATATTAGACTCAAATAATGGTTCTATACTATCTAAAATTGCTATAACCTCTTTATTTAGGCCATTAGTTTCTAGAGAAAATTTATTTTTAGTTACAAAAAATAACTTATTGATTTGTATAAGTTTAGAAAGCAATAAAATAGTTTATTCTTTAGATATAAGTAAAAAAGTGGCTGATTATTTAGATACTAAAAAAAAATCTTTAAATATTAAGTCCTTAGCAATTATCAATAATGATATATTTTTGTTTTTAAATAACTCTTATTTGGTAAAATTTAGCTCGATTGGAAAAATAAAAGAAATAAGCAAGCTTCCTTCAAAGTTAAGTTCTTTTCCAATATTTATTAATGAGTCAATTATCTATTTAAATAATAAAAATAAATTGGTATTGGTCAATTAATTACTAGACTTGCTGCTTAGCAAAGATAATTGCTTAATTTTTTCTTCACCAAGATTGTCAGATGGTTTAACCGGATAATCCCCAGTAAAATAATGATCACTAAACTGAGGGTAAGTATTATTTCTTTTTCCTTTGTCTAGCCCTTCGTAAAGACCATCTAAGCTTAAAAATTTAAGAGATTTAGCTTTAATATATTTGCACATTTCTTCATTATTTTTTTCATGAGCCAAAAGTTCTTTTCTAGTGGGCATATCTACTCCATAAAAATCAGGAAATTTTATTTCTGGGCAAGCAATTCTTACATGCACTTCTTTAGCGCCAGATTCATAAAGCATTTTTACTATTTTAAGACATGTTGTTCCTCTAACTAAAGAGTCGTCTATTAATATTATAGACTTATTTTTAACAATACTTTTTGTTGCGCTTAATTTCAATTTTACCCCTAAACTCCTAATATGCTGGGTTGGTTCAATAAAAGTCCTTCCGACGTAATGATTTCTAATTAATCCCAATTCAAATTTTTTTTTTGAATACTCAGCATAGCCTAAAGCAGCTGGTACACCTGAGTCAGGAACAGGCACAACTATATCTGCCTGAACATCAGATTCTTTTGCTAGCTGTATTCCGAAACTTTTACGATACTCATAAGCACATTTTCCGTCTACTAGACTATCTGGTCTAGCGAAATAAATATATTCAAAAACACATGGTCTAGCTTTTTGTTTTGGAAAAGGTTTGATACTGTTAACTTTATTATTTTCTATAACTATTATTTCTCCATTTTCAACTTCTCTTACAAATGATGCTCCAACAATGTCTAAGGCACATGTTTCAGACGCTAAAATATAAGAGTCTTTTAATTTACCGATAACTAAAGGTCTTATACCAAAAGGGTCTCTAGCTCCTATTAACTTTTTATTTGTCATAAGAACTAAAGCATATCCTCCTTTTATTTGAAAAAGTGTATCTATCAATTTATCAACTATCTTATCTCGTTTAGATTTTGCTATTAATTGAACTATAGTTTCAGTGTCACTTGTAGTTCTAAAAATTGCACCATCTTTAACTAATGTTTCTCTTAGAGATAAAGCATTAGTTAAATTTCCATTATGAGCTATGCTTAATCCTCCCATGTGGAGATCAGCAAAAAAAGGTTGTATATTTCTTAATGATGTTTCACCGGTTGTTGAATATCTATTATGTCCTATAGAAAATTTCCCTGGAAGTTTTTTAATAACATCACTTTTAGTAAAATGATCACCAACTAATCCTTGCCTTTTTTCTGAATGGTAATTTTTTCCATCATAGGAGACTATTCCGCAGCCCTCTTGACCTCGATGTTGTAAAGCGTGTAAACCTAGTGCAACTAATGCAGATGAGTCCGCGTGGTTGGAAACACCAAACACACCACATTCTTCCCTTAATTTATCTGATTTAAATTTTTTCAATTTTCTCTTTTGTATCTATAAAGTCTTCATTTGAAGGAAATTCTTCTACCAGTATCTCACTTCCTTTTTTAATAATATCAAATGAGATTGCATCTTCAGCTGATATACCCCAATTTTGATATGGATAAAACCAATTTAACATAGAAAATAAACACAAAGAAACAATATACCCTTTAAAAATTCCAAACAATAAGCCAAAAGTTTTATCCACTGAACCGACACCAGTCCAAGTAAAGACTCTACTTAAAGATTTTCCTATGACAATAGTAAAAAATAAAGTGCAAATAAATATTGCAATTCCAATTCCAAAATTATTTATAAACTCAGATTCGATATAATCTCCTACCCATGGTTGTAATTTTGGAACCAAAATTATTGTTATAATTAATGCTAAAATCCACTTCATAAAAGAAATAAAGCTTAGAGTAAATCCTTTTAAAAAACATTGTATTGTAAAGTAAACCATTAAGATTAAAAAAGTTATATCAAAGATATTAATATTCGATAATATTTTAAAAACATCTTCCATCTTTAAGATAATTTTTCGTTTCCAAAAGGTTTAAACACCAGCAGCAATTTGGGAAGTAAAGTTAAAACTGAAATTAGAGCTAATAGCATTGCTATTCCCGTGAAAACCCCAAAATAAATTGTAGGAATAAAATTTGATAAAACTAAAATTGAAAAACCAAAAACTATTGTTATTGAAGTGTTTAGAATTGCAATTCCTACAGTGCTATGACACCTGTCTAAAGTCTTTTTATAATCATTTATCTTTTTAAATTCTTCTCTAAAGCGATAAATGTAATGAATACTATTATCCACTGCTATTCCTATAGTGATGGCAGCTATAGTGATGGTCATCATATCTAGAGGGATACCCATTAATCCAATTATTCCTAGTATAAAAAATGCAGCTATAAAATTTGGAACTACGCCTATGCATGCTAAAGTAATATTTTTAAATAGAATAAAAAACATAGCTGATATACCCAGCATAACAATTCCTAAAGTTAATATTTGAGATTTAAAAAGACTTTGCAATAGATTATTAAACAAAATTAATACACCTACAAGTTTATATTCACTTTTATCTAACCCTAATTTGGTATTTAGTTCAGTATCAATTTTCTCGATCAAATCATTACGCCTTAAGTCCTTTAAAGAGTCTTTTATTCTAACATTTACTCTTGCCTCGTCTTCGTCAACCGAGATGTAAGGTGATATTATTTCTTTTTTTATTTCATTAGGAATTTTGCTATATAATACTGCAATCTCTAAACTCTGTAATTCTTTTTTATTTAAATCTTCAGCAACTCTTAGGATAGAACCAAAAGATAGAACCTTTCCGATTTCTGGAAGAGAATCTAAATAGTCATGTACTTTAATGATTTTGTCCATTTTATCTCTCGTAAACCAATATTTTGCTTTATCCTCGTTTTCATCATTTTCTTCTTCCCATTCAGAAAATTCATCATCTTCTCTCTCAGCCTGTTTATCTTTTACAGGAAATTTAATTATTATATTTAAAGGAGTAGTTCCCCCAAGATCATCGTCTATTTTTTTCATTCCTTTATAAATTTCTGTTTCTTTATCAAAATAATTTATAAAGCTATTTTCCACTTCTAATTTTGTTATTCCAATAATACTTAATATAATTATAAAGATTGCTGATCCAAAAATTAATACTTTGCTTTTTTTTGCAAAGCTACCTAAAGCAGACGTAATTTTAGATTTTTCTGTATCTTTCACGTCAATATCATTATCTGAAGAAAATAAAGTTAAAAGAGAGGGAAGTAGTAAAAAAGTTACTAAAATTGACACAGTTAACCCCATTGTCATCATCCATCCAAAATCAATTATTGGTTTTATTCCACTAAAAATTAAAGATAGAAACGCACAAATTGTTGTTAGAACAGTATAAAGAATTGGCATAAACATTTTTTTACTTGTTTCTAATACTGCCTCAACTTTAGATAATTGATTGAATTCCTTTTTTAATTGTAGAAACCTTACTGTTACGTGAATATTCATTGCCATATTAAGTATAAGCATTAGGGCAATGAAGTTAGATGATATTACTGTTACTTTCCATCCGATTAAACCAAGCAATCCAACCATAATCATTACCGATGTAGAGCATCCAAGCAATGGCATTATCACCCACTTAATATTCTTAAAAACTATCCAAAGAGTAAAAACTATAAAGATGAAGACACCTATACCAAAAACAACTATATCATTCTTAATATAACTCATCATGTCATCAGCAATCATGGGGATCCCACCTAAATGAATCTTAGCGTTTTCACCATATTTACTAATCACATCTCTTATTTCAGAAATATTTTGATGATTTCTTAAATTATATAGATTTTTATATTCCTCATATTCATTTAAGAATATTTTATAATTTATTTTTTCAGCTTTAGTAAGACTTCCCTCCAAAGACTGATTGTAGAAATTATTTTTAACTCTTATATATTCCGCCAGCCTCTCATCTTTTTTTAAATAAACAACTATTCCAGAAGTTTTACCATCTTTGCTAATAACGTAATCTTTATAAATTGGACTATTAATGATTTCTTCAAATCCTCTTTTTCTATCAATTTCTGGATGAGCTAAAGTTTTATAATTCTTTAATCTATCCATCAAACCTTCATCGGTACTTTTTAAAAGAGGAACATCTATGATCGTAATGACGCTATCTACCCAGGATAATTTTTCAATTTTTGATTTCAGTAATTGTAAATTTAAAATAGTTTCCTTTTCTTCAAAACTAGAAGCGGGTGAATAAGTGAGAAATAAGAAATCTTTAGATCCATATCTCTCGTTTATTTCTCTTAGATATTTTAAATCTTGATCGCCTTCTAAAATTAATGCATCTGAAGAAGCGTCTAAATTAAAATTTTTTGCATGATAAGTTGAAAATGCTAATAATATGAATATTATTGAAAGTGTGACTTTTGGAAAATCAATAACAAATTTCTTATAAATATTAGTAAACATAGAGATATTTCAGATATATCTTAAATTTATGATAACTAAAGATAAAATTTTACCTTAATTTTTGCTTAAATCTTTGAATTTGGTATATATTCCTTCAAACTCTACTTTAACTACTCCAGTTGGACCATGCCTTTGTTTACCTAATATGATATCTGCTAAACCGTTTACATCGTTCATTTTAGATTGCCATTCAGCATGTTCAATTGAACCAAGCTTCGGTTGTTTATTTTCTAAATAATAAGCTTCTCTGTAAACGAACATTACTACATCTGCATCTTGCTCAATTGAACCAGATTCTCTTAAGTCGGAAAGTTGAGGTTTTTTCTCATCTCTTTGTTCAACCGCTCTAGATAATTGAGACAAGGCAAGAACTGGGACTTTGAGCTCCTTAGCTAATGCTTTTAAACCCTGCGTTATTTCAGAAACTTCCTGAACTCTGTTATCACTTCGACTTGAACTAGGTGCTCTCATTAATTGTATATAGTCTACAACGATTAAGCTTACTCCAAATAATCTTTTAATTCTTCTAGCTCTATTACACAAAGTAGCTATTGTAATTGCTGGTGTCTCATCTATGAAAAGCGGAAGATCGTATATATTTCTTGAAGTTTCGATGTACCGGTTGATTTCTTCTTCAGTAACTTTACCTTTTCTTATGTCATCAGATTTAATCTTTGCTTGTTCAGAAAGTATTCTTGTAGATAATTGTTCAGAAGACATTTCAAGAGAAAAAAAGGCTATGGAAGATTTTTCTTGGCAGCTCATAATGTTTTTTGCAGCGTGATAAGCAATATTTGTTGCTAAAGCTGTTTTTCCCATTCCAGGTCTGCCGGCTAAGATAATTAGATCTGATTTATGTAAGCCACCTAATTTTTCATCTAAATCAGTTAAACCAGTTGGAACACCAACAATTCCTTTGTCACTTTTCATTGCTTGTGTAGCTGTTTCAATCGTCTGGTCTAATGCCTGATTAAATTTTAAAAATGACTGGGAAAAACTTCCTCTTTCAGCTAAATCAAACAAAGATTTTTCGGTGCTTTCAATAATTTTTTCTGCACTTTGTTCTTTAGCATTTAACGTTTCCGATGATAAATTGTCTGAAATTAAAACTAGTTCCCTTCTTAAATACATTTCGTGTATTATTTTTGCATAGTCAATTGCTTGTTTTGTTGAGCCTGAAAATCTAGTGAGTTTTACTAAGTATTCGGTTCCCCCGACTTCATTTAACATATTATCTTTTTCGAAATAATTTTTAAGAGTTATAGGGTTAGCAATCATCCCTTTATTATTTAAGGTTTCAATTACTTCATAGATTTTAGTATGAGCGGGATCGTAAAAAGTAGAAGTGTTTATTATATTTGAAATTTCATCAATAATATCATTATTGACTAATATTGATCCCAATAAAGCTTGTTCTGCTTCAAGATTAGAGGGTTGTTTTTTGTCTAGATTACTATCTGTTAATTTGATTTTTTCCACTAATCAATAATAGATCTCATAGAAAGTATTGAAAGTTAAAAGTTACACACTTTTTTAACTATCTGTGGAAAAGTTATACAGATTGAATTTTATCTATCTTAATTGAAATTTGAGCTGAAACCTCTGAGTGAAAATTTATGTCTACTTTGTATTCTCCAATTTTATTTAAATCAGTTTTTAAAACTATTTGAGAGGGTTTTACTTCTACACTCATTCTTTTAAAAATTTCTGTAGAAATTTCCTTGGGTTTAATTGAACCATATAATTCGCCATTCTCCTTACTTTCTTTATTAAATTTAAAGGATTTTTTATTAATTAATTTAGCTGTTTCTTTTAATTTATTTATAAGTTCGATATTTTTTTTATTCAATTCATCTTTTTTTTTTGAAACATGTGCTAAATTTTCCTCACTGTATCTTAAGGCTTTACCTGTTTTTAATAAATAATTTCTTCCGTAGCCTGGTTTTACTACAACTTTATCACCTATATTTCCCAGGTTCATTATATTTTCTAAAAGTATTATTTCCATGATCTAGTTATATTAATCCTAAAATTTTTGCTCTTTTAATTTCTCTAGTTAACTTTTTTTGCTTACCGCTTGAAACAGATGTAATTTTCGAGGAGAGAATTTTGTTATTTTCCGATATATATTTTTTAAGCAAACTTACATTTTTATAATCGATTATAGGAGCGTCTTTTAGAGAAAAAGGACAAGTTTTGTTAAATCTACCCTCTGACTTTTGAAACAAACTAAGCTTGTTAAGTGAACTGCCCCCCTTTTTTTGAAATTTTTTTCTTTTTCGTTTCATTTATTTTTGACTTTTAAAGTATTCGTTTTTTACATCTAGGTTTTTATATTTAACAACAAGATGTCTAATCACTGAAGAATCAATTTTAATTTTTTTGTTTATTTCACTTAAAGTTTCTTTATTTCCTTCGAATTTATAATGAATATAAAATCCTTTTTTATATCTTTTAATTTTTCTTGCAAGATTCAACAAACCCCATTCCTCAATCTTTATCACCTTACCAGAATTACTATTTATGATGCTGCTATATTTCTCTTTGACTTTATCTAACTCTGACTTTGGCAAATCTTGTTTCGCAACTAAAGTATTCTCGTAAAAAGACATAAAAAATATTATTGTTTATTGGTTCGCTTTAAAGTACATATTATAAAAAAAGCTTTATACTATAATAGACATTTATATCAATACTAA
>MDSV01099596.1_pt1 | contig 15016 bp, 12 predicted proteins | sample 810851 | NCBI WGS metagenome assembly MDSV01 (sample SAMN05326640, study PRJNA326480) | marine metagenome | isolation source: seawater | place: Atlantic Ocean: North East | collected 2012
TCTTTTTTATTAGGAAAAAAACCAAAACCTTTTTTTCCAATTACACATCCATCTAAAATATGAACATTATTATTAACTATTGTATTTCTTAAAATTACATTTGAACCTATGGAACAATTGTTCCCAATAACAACATTTTTTTCAATAATAGAATTGTGTCCGATAGAACAATTTTTTCCTATTTTTACATTTTTACCTATTAAAACATTTTTTCCATAATTAACTTTTTTTTTTAATGAAGTTTTTGTTATATCCTTCGAAGTAGAATCAAAATCATCAGTTACTGAATCAGGGTAAAATATTTTAGTAATTTTAGCTGTAGCAACCAAAACATTACTAACTATTATTTTATTGCAATCCTTTGGTAGGTAATCTTTTAAGCTTTCTGTTGTAATACAAAATTTTGCTTTTGTATTTGATGACATATCAGAATATTTTTTAGAATGGAGAAAAGTAATATCTTTTGATGTTGAAGAAAATAAGTCTTTAATGTCTTGAATATCGATATTTTTAACATTCTTAATACTTTTTAATCCTAAATGTTTTAATAACTTATCAATTTTAAAAGGGCCTTTATTTTTAAAAAAAGGATTTTTCATTAATAACTTTAATATCAAAACATAAATTAAATACTTATCAAGATTTGTTGCTAATTATTTCTTATCAACAATAGTAGCTGACCACTGAGCATCAGCCATTTTTTTTCCTTCTACAAAAGCTTCGCCTTTATATTTCCAAACTCTTCCATGTGATCTAATAGCTTCAATATTTAGTTCAAGTTTACAATTAGGTATCACTGGGTTTCGAAATCGAGCTTTTTCAACGCTCATTAAAAAAACTAATTTATTCTCGTACTCAGATTTATCAATGCCTGCAGCGGTTAAGGCGGCGGCGGCTTGACCAAATGCTTCAACAATTAAAACACCAGGCATAACCGGATTATCAGGAAAGTGACCTTGAACAAAAAAACTATCTTTTTTAACATTAACTATTGCAGTGGCAGAAAACAACTTTTTAATATTTAAAAGTTCATCAATTAATAACATAGGCTCTCTGTGAGGTAATAATTCCTCAATTTGTTTTTTTGTTAATTTATCACTCATAATTAATTAATTTATTTCAATTTTTTTAACTTTTTTATTTAATAGATCAATAATATCATTTGTAATATCTAAAGAAGTTTTACCCATTATAATATTTTTTTTTTCAATAACTAACGATATAGATTTTGAAGATGAATATTCTGTGAGTATTTCATTTACTATTTTAAGAATTTTGTTTCCTGAACTAATTTTTAGTTTTTCTAAATCTTTATTTTTCTTGATTCTTTCTTGTTGATAGGATTGATATTTGGATTTTAGTTCGTCCAATTTTATTTTAAAATCTTCCTCTTTTAAAATATTTTTTTGTTTAGTTAGTTTGTCGTCTTCAGTTTTTATTAAATTTTCCATTTTTTTAAAATCTTGATTATTTAAGTCACTAATTTTTTTAAGTTGATTATTGACATATTTTCCAACTTCAGACTTTTGTATTAGCTGGTTCATATTTAAATATACTACTTTATCCTCACTAAATGAATTGTTTAAAAATATAAAAAAAAAAGTGAAAGATAAGATAAATCTTTTCATTAGAAGGTTGTTCCAATATCGAATCTAAAAAATTCAGTTACATCAGAGCTTGATTTGGATATTGGTTGCGCAAAAGAAAAATTTAATGGGCCAACAGGTGTAAACCAATCAATTGCAATACCTGTTGAAGATCTAATTTTACTATTATCCAAGCTGCTATCATAATCAACACCCCATAAATTTGCCGCATCAACAAAAACAGAAAAGTCTAAATTTTGAACTTGAGAGAGTAAATTTGGTAAATTAGTTGAAAAGTTTAGTACAGAGGCATAATTTCCACCTATATAATCGCCTGCATCTACAGGCCCAACTTTTCCATTCTCAAACCCTCTAAGTCTTCTACTCGGTATAGTTAGTCTTTTTGAAACTCTTATATCATCACCTGATAATGAATCTGCAGATTTAATTAAAAAATTAATTCCAAGAACTTGGTTTTCAAAGAAAGAGTGATAAGTTGAATAAGCAAATGAATTGGTTATTACCAAATCATCTGAATAAATAGGTATTGATTGAGAAAATGAAGTTTTATATCCATCACTTGGTTGATAGTTTTGATTAAGTTTATTTAAAATAAAAGAATAATTTAACTGTGAATCGATATAGTCACCCTCTTGTTTTTTTCTTGTATTTGTTGCTGATGATGAAGTTTTCATTGTTTCATAATAATTTGAGATAGATGGTGAAAAGAAAATATCCTTAAATTGCTCATAAGATGTACCGATAGTAAACCCAGTTTTAGTGGTTTTATATCCAAATTTAGACAGTTGATCGTATGAAGAATTTTCAAATGATGTATTTAGGTCTTTATCAGAGTTTTTATAATTTTTTAAATTTATTGAAAATAATCCTTGAATACCAGTTTGTGAAAGAGTTGCATTAACATCTAACTTAGTTCCTTGCCCTAAATAGTTTTTTTCTTTCAATCCAACGAAAACTGAAGAACCACTTGTACCAGTTCCTGCACCGGCCATAACTTCACCTGTAGGGGACTCTTCAACAGTTATATCAATAACTTTAAATTTATCTGAAGAACCCTCTGATATTTTCTTATTTACACTAGAAAAAATACCTAATGATTTAATTTCATTTATTGAATTATTAACCAATATTTCATTATAAGGATCTCCTTCATCAGCATATAATTGATTTCTTATAACTTTTTCATTAGTAATATAGTTTCCAAAAAGATTAATTCTTTCAATGTAAAATTTTTCTGTTTCTTTTAGATTAATTGTTAAATTTATTTTATCATTGTTTAAAACTTCTTCATAAGTTGCGTTAAAAAATGCATAATCACTTACAAGCAAAATTTTATCAATTTCTTTTAAAATAGAATTAATTTTTTTAAGTGAATATACCTCCCCACGTGTTTTATTTAATGTTGAGATAATATCTAAGAAATCCTGCTCAGAAAAATCATTTGGATAATTTAAATTTAAATTATCGAAATAAAATTTGTTACCAGCGTTTATATTAAATATAAGTTCAAAATTTTGATCATTTACAACTTGTGCAGAAGAACTTTCTATCTTTACATTATAATAACCATTATTTTTATAATAATTCTCTAATAATTTTTCATCTAATGAAATTCTATTTACATCTAGAAACTTTTTATTTGAAATAAATTTCCAAAATTTAGACTCTTCAGAAACTATAATGCCTCTTAACTTTCCATCCTTAATTTTTTTATCACCGATAAATTTAATATTTTTTATATGTGCTCTTTTTTTTAAATCTATTTCATAAATCAAATCAACTGTATTATTATCATTTTCAATAATTTTTGAATCAACTTTAGAAAAATAAAAGCCATTTGATCTTAAAATATTTACAATTTTTGTTGCATCCCTTTTAACTACATTTCTTATAAAAGGATTCTTTTCTTTTAATTGTATATTTTCTTCTAAAATAGAAATAATATTTTTTTTCTTAATTCCTTTGAAAATAACAGATTGAACAATTGGATTTTCGTTAACAACAATTTTAAGTATTTGACTATCAAAAGTAACTTTAACATCTTTAAAAAAATCGGTTGAATACAAATTTTTTATAATACTATTTAAATCACTGTCTGTAATATCAGAATCTTTATCAATTTTAGAAAATAATAAAATTGTTGCGGTAGATATTCTTTCATTACCAATAATTTTAATGTCCTTGATTGATTCTGAATTTGCAGGAAAAATTAATAAAAAAACAAAAAATATTATTTTTAAAAAAAAACTCATATATCATTTATTTAATACATAGATTCACAGTTTTCAATCTAACTTCTTTGGATAAATTATGAATTTCTATTAAATGATTAGGCTTTTTATGAATAAGTTTGCTGTATTTTTTTAATCTAATAATTTTCATTAAATTTTTGTAAATATCTAAAAATTTAATTTTCTTTTTAAGATATAAATTTACTAGCTCCTCATTAGCTGAAATTAAAACTGTTTCAAACAATGAATTTTTGTTTGTGATTTTATTTAGTAACTTAACCAATGGATATCTTGAATAGTTAACATTTTGTAATTTTAAATTGTTTAATAAGTGAATATCAATTTTTTTAGTTGTTAAAGATTTAACTTTTTTTTTATATATAGAATTAAATATAGGTATTTTCATATTTGCTTCGTGAGCCATAATTTTAATTTGACCATTTTTAAATTTTATTATTGAATGTATGTAAGATTTTGGGTGAATTAGAATTTGAAATTTTTTAACATCAATATCAAATATTCTTTGAGCCTCTATTACTTCAAAAACTTTGTTCATTAAAGTAGCTGAATCAATTGAAATATTTTTTCCCATTTTCCAGTTTGGATGTTTAATTGCCTTATTAGGTTTGACACCCTTTAAATCTTTTATTTTATGATTTAAAAAAGGTCCACCTGACGCAGTGATAATTATTTTTTCAACATTTTCAATATTTTCATTATCTAATAATGACCATATTGAAAAATGCTCAGAATCTACTGGAATAAAATTTGTCTTGTTGATTAATAATTTTTTTTTTATCAGTGTCCATCCACATATTATTGACTCTTTGTTTGCTATCGCAATATTTTTTGTAATATTTATGCAGTCTAATGTTGAATCAAGGCCAGCAAGTCCAGATATAGCACACATAACATAATCTATTTTTTTTTTAATTAAAGAAGATTTAAGATTATTAAAAGAACTAAAAACTTTAATTTTTTTTTTTAAAAACTTTTTTTTATACTTATGATACTTTTGTTTATTATATATTATTACTGCTTTTGGATGTACTTTGATTGATTGATCGTATAATTTTTTTACATTTTTATTTGTTGATAAAAAGTAGACATCAAAATCTTTCTTATTATTATTAATTATATTTACAGTATTTTTTCCTATAGAACCGGTTGAGCCTAAAATTCCAATTTTCTTTTTCATATATTAAATTAAAAGTTCCCAAATTATAATTCCAATTGGCAATGCCAAAAGTATACCATCTATTCTATCTAAAATACCACCATGACCAGGAAGAATATCACCTGTATCCTTAACTTTTGCTTCTCGCTTTATATATGAGATGAATAGATCTCCTAACTGACAAAATAATGAAACTAGTAATGTGATTATAATTAAATCAGGAAAAATATTAAACTTTTCATTTGATATGTAATAATGGAATGGAATAAGTACAAATGGTAAAATAAAAGATCCAATTGCACCTGATATAGTTTTATTTGGACTTAACTTTGTTAATTTTTTTCCTTTAAAGAATTTTCCAAAAGAAAAACCACCAATATCAGAGCAAATACATATCAAAAATAAATATAGAATATTTAGGCTGAAGTAATCTTGTACAACTCTTGTAAATACAAAAAATGAAAATAGTGACAAGTAAGCAATACCTATAGTTTTAAAAAAGAATTTTAAAACCCTTGATTTAATATCATTATTTGTAAAAATTTTAGAAACTAAGCCGTTGATCTCGATCCAAGCTATTACAGATATAAGTATAAGAGTAATAACTAAAATAAATGAATACAAAAAAGCCAATACTAGTAAGGACAGAAGAAAGATTGAAGTTAATATTCTCTTGGATAATTCATTCATTATATATTTCCAAAGTTTCTCTTTATATTTTTATATTTTTTTAATATTCTATTGTAATCTTTTTCATTAAAATCTGGCCACAACTTCTTTTCAAAAAATATTTCAGAATATGCAAGTTGCCATAATAAAAAATTACTTAATCTTTGCGTGTTTCCTGTTCTTATTAGAATATCAGGATCTGGTATTTTTTGAGTGTATAAATATTTTGAAATATTATTCTCATTAATAGTTTTTTTATTATTTTTAATTTCATTAAATGAATGTACCAATTCACTTTTAGAGCCATAATTCAATGCTAGATTAATTTGTAATCTTTTATTTTTAAAGGTTTTTTTTTCTGATTTATTAAGAAGATTATTAATTCTTCTAGAAAATTGTTTTTTTCCAATTATTTTTAATTTGATATTTTGTTCATTGAAATTAGAAATTTTGCTTAAAAGGAAACTTTCCAATAAATTAAATAAAAAATTAATTTCTTTTTTTGGTCTTTTCCAATTTTCGGTAGAAAATGCATATAAAGTTAAATACTTTATTTTATTTTTTATGGTTGACTTAATTATTTTTTCAACTGTTTTGAGACCTTCTTTGTGCCCCAAGTTTCTAGAATTTTTGTGCTTAATACCCCAACGACCATTGCCATCCATTATAATGGCGACATGCTTAATTGAATTCATATTTTCATTATTTCAGTTTCTTTAGAAATAACTTTTTCATCAATTTTTTTTATCTGTTCATCTGTAATTGTTTGTATTTTTTTTTCAAATTTTTTTTCATCGTCTTCGCTAATATCTTTTGATTTTAATAATTTTTTTAAGTCATCGTTTGCTTCTCTTCTGATATTTCTTATAGAAATTTTACATTTTTCACCCATAGATTTGATTAGCTTTTTCATTTCACTTCTTCTTTCTTCGCTTAAATCTGGGATTGGAAGTCTTATAAGTTGTCCATCAACTTGTGGATTTAAACCTAATTCTGATTTTTGTATGGATGAATCTATTAATGACACATTGTTAGCATCCCAAACTTGTATATTAATCATTCTTGGTTCTGGTGTAGTAATGCTAGCTAGTTGGTTTATAGGCATTTTTTGACCGTAGACATCGACTTTAACAATATCTAACATATTTGAATTAGCTCTACCTGTTCTTAAAGATGACAGTTCTTTAGTAAATACATCGAATGTTTTACTCATTTTTTGTAAATAATTATTTTCGTTAAACATTAGTCACCAATCTTGACTCTATAAAAATCAACAATTTTCAAATCTTTAATTCCAAGTTCCTCAACAATATTCTTTACTTTTTTTTTAGGTTCCATAACCCATTGCTGTGTCATCAAACTATTTTCCTCTTTAAATTTGTTCATTTTACCAGAACTTATTTTTTTTGCTATATCTTCTGGTTTTCCTGAGTTTTTTAATTCTTCTGTTACTAGTTCTTGCTCTTTATCAAGGATTTCTTGTTTTATTTCGTCAGGATTAATAGAGATAGGATTCGAAGCAGCAATATGCATGCTTATTTGTTTTCCAAACAAATCAATTTTTTCATCTTTTTCCTTAGTAATTATAGAAACAATTACCGCAATTTTTGACAAATTGTCTTTTACGACTGTGTGTAAATAATAAAAATTTTTTGCGTTTGCATGATTTAAGGTTCTAGATCTACCAAAAGTAATTTTTTCTCCGATTTTAGAAATCAAAGCTACTAAATTATCTGCTACAGATTTTTTATTTTTCATCATTGATTTTTTTAAAACTTCTTGATCTGAGTTTACAGAATTATTGATTTGACTGATTTCTTTTACAAAATTTATGAAATCTTCATTTTTTGCAACAAAATCAGTTTCACAATTTATTTCAATAATTGATGTTTTTGTGCTGTCTCCACTAACAGAAACAACACCCTCCTTTGCTACTCTAGACATTTTTTTTGAAGCTTTTGAAATTCCTTTTATTCTTAAAATTTCAATTGCTTTTTCCAAATCTCCATTAGCTTCCTGAAATGCTGAATTACAATCTTTAAAACCGGCACCCGTTGATTGTCTTAATTGCTTTACTTTTTCCAAATCACTCATTGTAAATATTTAAATTTTTAATTTAAACTTATCATTCTCCTTTTTAATAGTATCAGAATCAGTTTTTTTGTTATCTGATTCATTTAAAGGAGTTATTTTTTTTTCACTAGGAGGTGTCTCTTTTTTTGCATTTAAAACAGTTTCTTTAATTAAATTACAATATAAATCTATAGATCTTCTCGCATCATCATTACCTGGAATTGGATAATTAATTCCCTCAGGATCTGAATTAGTATCCAATATTGCGATAATTGGTATTCCAAGTTTAATTGACTCTTTAATTGCTAATGATTCATAATTTGTATCAATTACAAAAACTAGATCCGGTACTTTTTTCATATCAGATATTCCACCTAAAGATTTTTGAAGTTTATCCCTTTGTACGCTCATTTTAAGTAATTCTTTTTTTGTAAAACCTCTATTTTCAGTAACAAGGTCAGAATTTATTTTTTTTAACTTTTTTATTGAGTTTGAAATAGTTCCCCAATTAGTTAACATGCCTCCTAACCAACGATGGTTTACATAGTATTGATCTGTATCCTTAGCTAATTCCGCTATCGCTTCAGAAGCCTGTTTTTTTGTTGAAATAAAAAGTATTTTTCCATTTCCAGAAATTGTTTTATATATACTTTCTAGTGCTACGTTAATTAATTCTAATGTTTGTGTTAAATCAATAATGTGAATTTGATCTCTTTTTCCAAAAATATATTTTTTCATTTTTGGGTTCCATCTAAGTGTTTTGTGGCCTAAATGTACGCCAGCTTCAAGTAATTGTTCAATTGTTACAGTTGGTATATTCATGTTTTTTTCCGGTTGTTCCACCACAATTCTTTCCCACAGGGGACCGGAGGGTTGTAAAACCAAAAATTGTGTGCGTATTAATTTAAGATGCTATTTACAAACTAATTAGTAATTTAACAAGTATTTTTTTAGTTAATTTGAGCCTGAATACCCTCTTTTTTAAGCAAATTTATTGTGTTCCTATCAACTTTGCGATTATTGGATAATTTATAGATAATTTTTTTTTTGTTATCCAAAACTGTAAAAGTGACTGATGTGTTGCCGTTTGGTTCTAAACTTTTTAAAAATGAAACTTGTTTAAAACTCTTCAGAGTTAATTCAAGATTTGATATTGGTTTATTGTATATATCCTTAATAAGATTAATCTTCAAAATATTAATTCTTTTAAATCTATTTTCATCATCTTTAAGACTTTTGTTCAAAGAAATTAATAAAGAATTTCCTTCAATTAAAATATCTCTACTTAAATTTAATGTTTCAGAAAAAACAAAAAGTTCAAAAACGCTTGACAAATCAGTAAGTTTTAAAACAGCATATGAATTACCTTTCGAGGTTTTTCTTTCATGCATTTTAAGAAGTGTTGCTGCTATATTGCATTGGCTCATTTTTGTTTCTGAAAAAAAATTTTTGTAATTAACAATTTTAAAATCCTCAAATATCTCCTTGTATTTATTTATTGGATGATCAGAAATAAAAAAGCCCATAGCTTCGAATTCTTTAGAAAGCCTAAGTTCAAAATCCCAATCTTTAATTTTTGGTAGTAAATTATTATCAGTTTTTTCTTCAATTTCATTATCATTAAATAGATCAATTTGATTAGCTATTTTATTTTCATAAATATTTTTTGACTTTTGTATTAAATTTGGAATTGAATTGTATAAGGATTGTCTATTTTCATTAATATTGTCAAAAGCACCTGCCTTAACAAGACCTTCTAGTTGAAGTTTATTTATATCTTTTGGATTAACTCTACTTATAAAATCATTAATTGATTTAAATTTTCCATTTTTTAATCTTTCTTTAACTATATTTGATATTGCGTCATATCCTACACTTTTAATTGAACCCAATGCATAATAAAAAAAATTTTCATCAGATATGAAATCTGCAAAACATTCGTTAATATCAGGTCTAATTATTTTAATATTTAATCTCTTTAATTCTTCATAAAATTCACTTAACTTACTTTGGTTTGATATATCCATTGTCATTGACGCAGCAAAAAACTGGTTTGGAAAATGTGTTTTCAAATAGGCTGTTTGATATGCTATGATTGCGTATGCTGCAGCATGACTTTTGTTAAATCCATATTCAGCAAATGGCTCAATTTTTAAAAATATTCCTGCTGCAACTTCTTTATTAATCCCATTATTGACAGCGCCTTCAATAAATCTTTGTTTTTGTTTTTCCAATTCTGATCTTTTCTTTTTTCCCATGGCTCTTCTTAAAATATCTGCTTCACCAGCAGTAAACCCGGAAAGTATTTGTGCTATTTGCATGACTTGTTCTTGATAAATAATCACTCCATAAGTAGGTTTAAGAACATTCTCTAATTTTGGATGTAAATAATCAGGCTCTTGTCTACCATGTTTGCAATCATTGTAGGTTGGGATATTGCTCATTGGACCGGGTCTATATAGAGCAACAAGTGCTATAATGTCCTCTAAATGATTAGGTTTCATATTAGTTAAAGCGTCTCTCATTCCTGAGCTTTCTAGCTGAAACAAGCCTACAGTATTTCCTGATGAAAGAAGATTAAAGACTTTTTCATCCTCATAATTAATATTTTCAATTTTAAAATCCTTATTAATTTTATTAATTAATTTTTGAGTTTTATTAATTACAGTTAAAGTTTTTAGTCCTAAAAAATCAAACTTAATTAACCCAGCATTTTCAGCTGAATACATATCAAATTGAGTAGAAGGTAATAATAAATTTGAATTAAAGTCTTTATAAAGTGGAACAGTATCTGTTAGATTCCTATCTGCGATTACAACTCCTGCAGCGTGGGTTGCAACATTTCGATTTAGACCTTCAAGTTTTAAAGACAAATCAATTAATTTCTTTACTCTTGGATCTTCTTTTATTAATTTTTGTAATCTTGGTTCATTATTTATACATTCATTTAAAGTTTGCGGTCTTGAAGGATCAAATGGTATCATTTTAGAAATACTATCAACAAAACCATAAGGTAATCCTATTACTCGACCTACATCTCTAATAACCATTCGAGCTTTTAACTTACCAAAGGTTATAATGTGAGCTACGCTATCTTTGTATTTATTTTTCAAATAATCAAAAACCAAATCTCTTTTTTCCTCACAAAAATCTATATCAAAATCTGGCATAGAAATTCTGTCTGGATTTAAAAATCTTTCAAATATCAGACTAAACTTGATAGGGTCTAGGTCAGTAATTGATAAGCACCATGCAACTAAGGAACCAGCTCCCGATCCTCTACCTGGGCCGACAGGAATATCATTATTTTTTGCCCATTTTATATAATCAGATACAATTAAAAAATAACTAGAATAATTCATTTCAATTATTATTTTTAATTCGTGGTCAAGTCTTTCTTTATAGATTTTAAAATTTGGATTTGAATTAATTTCATTTTTAGGAATTTTAAAAACATTTTCAAATTTATCTAACAATCCTTGATGACTATAATTGGTCAAGGTTAAATCTGCATTACCATCTTCGTCTGAGCTTATATTTGGCAATATTGGTTTTGATACAACGGGTCTAAATGAACATCTGAAGGGTAAATTATAGTTATTTTCAAGTGCCTCTGGCAAATCTTCAAATAATTTATTCATTTCATCAGATGATTTCAAGTAATGTTGATCTGTAAAAGAAATTCTATTCTTATCATTTAAATATGTCTTTTGACCGATACAGATTAATGCATCATGAGCATCGTGCATTAATTTATCTATATAATAAACTTCTTGTGTGGCTATAATTGGTATTTCATATTTTTTCGATAATTTAAGATTATATTTTTCAAAAGATTTTTCATTATGATCATCATGTCTTTGTATTTCTATATAAAATCTATCACTGTAAATATTTTTTGCTAATTTATAAAATTCTTCAATTTCTAAAAATTTTCCTTTATTGAATAAACCACCAATTAAACCATTAATTGATCCTGAGAATAATATTAAACCATCACTATCTTTCATAAGATCATCTAAATTACATTCAGGTTTAGTTGGATTGTTACTTTGAAGATATGATTTAGAAGATAATTCAATAATTTTTTTGTATCCAGTTTCAGATTTGGCAATTAAAGGCAATAGGCCAACTTCCCCTTTATAGTTAAATAATATTTGCGTTCCGATTATTGGTTGAGTACCAGATTTTGCAAGATTTTCCGAAAATTCAAGTGCTCCAGATAAATTAAAAGAATCAGATAAACCAGCACATCTTAATTTTTTATCTTTACAAAAATTTTTTAAATCATCAATTTTGATTGCTCCTTCACAAATTGAATACTGTGTATGAATTTTAAAATGATTAAAAATTTTATTATTTAATTCTTGCATTAGTGATTTGTTTTATTTTACCACTAATTAATTGTATTTTACAATCGGCCATGTTAGCAAAAAATCTATTATGAGTTGCATAAATAATTAATCTATTCTTATTTTTTAACTTTAATAATATTTTAAAAACCTCTTTTGCGTTTTTAATATCTAAACTTCCAGTAGGTTCATCAGCAAGTATTATTTCTGGTGTATTTATTAAGGCTCTTGCAATTGCTACCCTTTGCATTTCACCACCAGAAAGTTCAGATGCCAAGTGATTTTCTCTTTTAGTAAGGCCAAACTTTTTGATTAATTTTTTTGAATCCTTTATAGCAATATCTTTATTTTCATCAATAGACAGCCTGGCTAAATATATATTTTCTAATGCTGAGAAGTCAGCAAGTAAGTTATTGTCTTGATAAATAATACCTATTTTTTTTGCTCGGAGTTTGTCGTTTTTTGATTTAAGATTAAAGTTAATTTGTTCGTTACATATTTTTATATTACCTGAAGTGGGTAAATCAATTAATGATAATAAATTTAGTAAAGTTGATTTTCCTGAGCCTGAGGGCCCCATTAATGAATATATTTTACCAGCTTTAAAAGAAAAATTAATCTTATTCAAAACTTTAATTTTTTTTTTTGTATTATAATTTTTTACTAAATTTCTTAATTCAATTATATTATTCATATTTAAGTGCTTTTACCGTATTCATGTTAGAAGCTTTCATAGCAGGATATATGGAAACAATTGAGGTTATTACTATAGAGCTAACTGCTATAATCAAAATTGAACTTGTATTAATCTCCGAAGGCATTTTGCTTAGAAAATAAATTTCTTCAGGAAAAAGTCTTATATTAAAAATATTACTTAAAAATTCACGAATGTTTTCTACGTATAATGAAAATAAGACTCCAATAAAGATTCCAAATAATGTTGCTAAAGTACCTATAGAGAAACCTATCATAAAGAAAATTTTTAAGATTGAATTATTTTGTACTCCTATTGATTTAAGTATGGCAATCTCTCTTGTTTTATTTTTTACCAATATAGTCAAACCTGAAATTATATTAAATGCAGCTACAATAATTATTAAAGAAAGTATTATAAACATAACATTTCTTTCAACTTTTAAAGCCAAAAACAAAGATTTATTTAAATCGGACCATGTGTATACATAGTAATCTTTAAATATCTTTTCTAATCTCTTTTTTATAATTTCAATTTTTTTTGGATTATTTAAATAAATTTCTAAATTTCTTTTTGATTTTTTTAAATCAAATAAATTTTCTAAATCATTTAAATTAACAAAAGCAACATTTTGATCAAAATCTGCGATTTCACTGTCAAAAATTGAATCCACTATATAAGTTTCTTGTTTTGGCAAGCTTCCTACTATTGTCTGTACACCTGTGGGCGACATAATAAGTATTTTATCACCAACTTTAATATTGTAATTAAAGCTAAGTTCTTTACCTATTGATATAAATTTTTGATTAAGTTTTTTATTTCCATAAAAATTAGCATTTCTTACTACTGTTAATTCTTTAAAATCATTAGATAAATAACCCCTTAAAAGTAATCCTTTTGTATAATCTTTGTTAATTAATACTCCTTCAGCACTATTGCTATAAACAAATGTTTTAGATAAATCTTTTAATTCTTTATTATTGAATAATTTTTTATCTATTGGATTTTCATAAGGTTTAATTACGGCATGAGGATTAAATCCAACAATTCTATCTATTAATTCGCTTCTAAAGCCATTCATTACAGACATAACAATGATTAGCACTCCGACACCAAGACTAATTCCAATAAATGAAAAAATAGAAATTATATTTAAAAAACCATCATTCTTTCGAGTTTTTAAATACCGTAAAGTAATTTCTTTTTCTAAGTTTGAAATCAATTTATTTTTTTTTATTTATTATAATTTTAGCTATTTCCTCAATAGACAAATTCTTTACTTTATTGCCTATTTCATTAAATTCAAAGAGATCACCTTCTGACTTTTTTCCAATCATAATTTGAAAGGGTATTCCAATTAAATTAAACTTTTTTAGCTTATATGAAAAACTTTCATCAGTATCATCTATTATACAATCAATTTTTTTTTCATTTAAATACTTGTAAATATTGAGTGCTTTTTCTAGATTAGAACCATCATTTTTATTAATAAGTGGGATAATAGCACAATCGTAAGGAGATATAGAAACTGGCCAATTCATAATTTCATTTTTATCATCATATTTAGCTTCAATTATTGCACCCACTAATCGTGACACACCGACACCATAAGAGCCCATTTTAGCAAATTCTTTTGTTCCTTTAAAATCTACTGACGCATTCATGGGTTTTGAATATTTGTCTCCAAAGTAAAAAATGTGACCAACTTCAATACCTTTTGTGTTAAGCCTAAACTCTTTTGGTACTTTATTTTCAAATTCTTTTTTAACAAATTTTTCATCAGTTACAGCATAATATTTATCAAAATTATCTCTTAAATTGCTTAATGAATTTTTCTCTAGTTTTGTTTTATCACTATCAACATCAAATATTCTTTTGTCAGCATAAATTTTACTTTCACCAGTATCTGCTAAAATAATAAATTCATGTGATAAATTTCCGCCGATGGGACCAGTGTCAGCTGCCATTGGTATTGCTGATAACTCTAGTCTTTTAAAAGTCCTTAAATATGACAAAAAAAATTTGTTATATGAAAAAATTGCTTCCTCATCATTTAGATCAAAAGAATATGCATCTTTCATATAAAATTCTCTACATCTCATTATTCCAAATCTTGGTCTAAGTTCGTCTCTAAATTTCCATTGAATATGATAAAGTAATTGAGGAAGTGATTTATAAGATTTAACACTTGTTCTAAATATGTCAGTTATTAA